>BNJU01001726.1_pt1 | contig 67920 bp, 90 predicted proteins | sample 8539281 | NCBI WGS metagenome assembly BNJU01 (sample SAMD00202456, study PRJDB9452) | human saliva metagenome | isolation source: human saliva | place: Japan
GTCGCTTTATGCGGAAACACGGAAAGGCATCGTTCAGGCAACTGTGACCAATGTCAAAGTTGACATGCGCCGCCAGATCACCTCAGCAATTGTTATGAAAATTAAAATCAAGTCAAGATTTTCAATTAGCCCGGAACAGGCCAAAGTCTACACAGCCTTATTTCACAGAAGACATGATGGTTTTTTGTACACGAGAAATGCAGGGTGCAAGATAAATAGATCTGTTTATTTAAGAAGAGAGCAAGCAAAAACCTACCCTTACTTGAACAACTATACATTTTATAACTATAAAGAATTAGAAAAATAATTTATGCTTACTCAATAGTGGAAAGAATTGATATCGAATCTGTTTGAGAGAGTTCCAGTGCGATAACACAACCAGATAACCCGAAAATATATGTGGGAACAAAGTTAACAGGTACTCGATTTATTTTTGATAGCGTTAAAATAGAACTTATAAGGACAAAAAGTGAATGAAAATTGAGTTGATAGATCAGTGTAGCGGGGGGACGATGTATGCCCATGAGACAGAATTTGAGACCTAGCACATGACGGTGAAAGAATTTTTGACTCCCAGAAAGGAACTTATCGCCGTCTCGTTCAAGGAAAACACCAATGTCGTTTGGGAACCCGTAATCGAAATGGGAAACAAGGTGTTTATTTTTCACCAAAACACGAGAGATTATTCATATCCAGAGATGCGGTCTTAAAAAGAGATGTTGAAGGAATACTGACCCTTTATTTGTTTTACCTATCAATATACCCTGAAGCATACTATATTAGAAAAGAGAATAATGAGAATTGTAGATTATGTGATCGCGTGCTGGATGTCACGGTTTTACTTTTTAAAAAAGTCCTTTTCACAAATTTCCTGACGATACCAGATCCTTCAAAAAATCGTGGACATGGCTGAAGATGATCAGGTTACTGGAATAACAGGAATTGGTGCTTGATTATTTTGGCTGAGCGTGTGGCAGAGGTTATGGTTTCCTTTGAGATTGACCACCGTTTGGTACCGATTTTGCAGATACCTGCGTGATCGTGACAATGTGGACAGTAGCGTCAACGAGACATATCTCTCAAAGTAGGAGATTTGTGCGCAACATATCCAGGATGTCAGAAATCCTCTTGACCTGCCAATCAAGCGCATTGTGGTGCCCTCACTATATCACAACGCCTATTCTCATGCATTTAATCGAGAGTGGCATTCTTTTAGTGAGAAAGTGCTCGTCGTTATGATGCAAAGAAGTGGCGGACTGCATTCTCAGCCCAGCCTAACACCAAGGCTTTCATGGTAGCTTGTCGATTGCTGTGCAGTATTACGACGGCGCAGGTGTGCACTTTATCGGTGCCTCATGCATGTGTTTTGTGCCAGCGCCAAACGTAGACCTCAGCTATCCGCAGAGAAATGGGTGCGTCGTCCAGAGCCAGCTGTGGCAGTGAAAGATGAGAACTTCTTCTTTAAGTTTCAAGGAGTGGTCACCCATCGTCCATAGACAAGATCTGCGAACAACTAACAGGCTACTTTGGGAAAACCGATGTGAAGTCAAGGATAAGCTGACCAAGGCTGTGACCAGGCGCTTATTCACATCTGTGCGTGGGGAAGCTCGCGCGCGAAGAGTTTGCCAGTCTGGCAGATGTAACTTAAAGGATCAAGGACTCTAAGATGCGTGACCGATCATTGAAAGCCTTGGCGGCTTCTATTATGGGAGGTGATGGTCAAGCTGCAGACACGCGCGCGTGGGAATTTCCGTAAAAGGCCGCTGCACCTAAGGTCGGAGACTGCAGACTTTTCGATGAAAATCTCGAAGGTTATATCCTCAAGATTCTACGAACGAGAAACAGTCTGGTCCGTGCGCCCATCGTCACATGACGAGCTGTGGTGAGATCATGTCCGTCAAAGTCGAACCGGACTTCAACAGCAACTTGTTGGATCGTTTCTTGGTTCTTTTGGAACACAAGGGCATTCATCCTATTGTTTATATTTCTAAAATGGACTTGCGGAAGATGAGGGAAGAATTAGAGCTTAATGCAACAAACCCATCGATGCCATAGTGGTTAACATGACTTTGTGGACTAGTAAGAAGAACTTTGCCTTTTGCTGACAGGAAAAAGTGACGGTCTTTAAGTGCACTGACAGGTGTTGGAGAAAATCAACTCCTCACATAATCGCTCGAGATCTCCACCTTGAAAGCGAGAGAGATTCTCAGACAGTCTGGGTCGCGGTCGTCACACCGCTCGAGCTGTTAGTTTTACAACCTCAGTGGGGTAAAATCGCGGACACGCCAGGCTTTGTGCATGGATTATGAAGTGTCAACGGCTGGACAGACCCCAATCAGGCCTTTCCAGGAGATTGCTAGTATCAGTCGAGTTTGGGAGTCCGGCGGCTGCACCCATACTCCAAGGAGCCGTCCTGTGCGGTCGAAGCCGGCTGTCGAAGAGGGTATCATTGCAACCTTCCGTTTGTTGCACCCAGCAATTTCTCGGTGAAATTGAAAATCGCCGAAGAAACCTACAAAAGGTCAGCAAAAATTTCCAAAATAAGGGAGAAACCTATGTCATAACCAATACAAGATTGCTCCGTCGATTCTGGCATACAGAGATTATGCCAGCTTTGAATGTAAATCAAACGCTCAGAAAGCGACTGGTGCAGAACCATGCCCCATATCGATGATATCATGGATGGTCGCAGTACCGCAAATCAGTTTTGGCAGGTGGCTAGCTCTCTCATAGCAAGATGACTTGACTGCCACTTGATGGTAGCTAATCCTGAACATCATCTAGAAGACTTTGCGCGTGCAAGCGGAAAATGTATCCATGGGAAGCAACGCTCATGTCCATGCCTCCAAAAATTGGCTCTCTGGTGTTAAACCTCTGTGGTTATCAACCTAGACCTTGCAAAAGGATTACACAAAGCACCCCAGCCGATTCGCTATTAATGCGACAGTTAACCCCGGATTGGCGGGATGCTTCTTCTGCCCGAACCATGGATAAGGTTCGTGAGTTGGTTACCCGTGAGGAAAGTCGAACTTCAGAAACTGAATATGGTATTGATGACCAACATTGTCATTAAAGAAGGCTGGAAAGCACCGTTTTTGTAGCAGGGTCTTATGTCTTTAAGGGAGATGTCAATGAACGAGTAAAACTCTGGGAAAACACTGGACTAGGTTGTTGCTTTGCCGGCGGTGGAGATCATACGATATCGACGATTTGTTTTGTCGGTGTGGATCGCGGTTCGCCTGGGTCTTTGGAAGAAGATCTGCCCACTTGCAGTTGGGATTTGATTCCGTGACTGCAGACGAGAACGTCAGTTGACAAAAATGTGCTAACATTTTGTCCAAGCTCAGCCAGAAAAGGATGATACGGACCGGAATTGGCTCTTTAACCATCTTTTGACAAAACCCCTGCGTTCAGGCAGTACTATTTTCGAGTTTCGGTGGTCGTGATTCACATGCTGGGCCAATGCTGTCAGCAATCCCGTAAGTTGGCACCCTATATGCGCCAGATAGCGATTGAGGATGGCAAAATGTGATTACCATTGTCCAGAAGGAATCCGTCAGCTAGAACCCCGATCGACCAAGACTCCAACAGTGCTGTCAGACAGCTGACCATATTCGGTGCTGGCAATGAATTGACAGAGGAGAATTCTTCTTAAAAAGTATACGCCTTATGAATACATACAGATAGGGAAGCTAAGATCATTTGGATGGCTGGCGTGGTTGTTCCTTGCAGGCGACAGATAGATGGAGACTGTATTAATAATATTATTAATTGCCAACCTAGCTGACTCTTTTCATTTGCTATAAAGCAAGATAAGCAAGACAAGGTAATTTCCAGCCAGAGTTGGAGAGGATCAGGCAGACACCAGATCAACTGGATTACCGCTTTGAACAAGTTGCACGTTGTGCCAGCTGGATCAACAACACAAAAGACTTGGAAGTAGCTGTCAGCGATCGTTTGCAAGAAGTGCGAATGAGTTGCACCAAGGCTCGATGCAAATCAAGAAATGACAGACAATCTGTTGCAACCAGAGATAAGACTGACCAACGTCTCTGCCTCCTGCAAGAATCAAAATGAGCACTGCTGAATGAAATGCCAGACGGTCGAGGAAAAGCTAGAAAAGACCTGCAGACGCGCTGAAGCCTTTTCGAGACAGTTTCAAACAACTGAGCCCGTCACCGGTCTTGAGATGCAGACAGTTACCGCGATGTTGGTGCTTCAACAAGGTTCTTCTGGGACCAAGTAAGATGAGGGATTCTGGTGAATCAAAATCATCACACATCATGACTCTGCCCAGCACGAACGAGAGAATTTGCACGGCTGAAAACCCCAGCGAGCGAGCAGCATGCCATCGTTACCCGCCAAGGCGACCAGGAATATGTCTATTTGCCGATTGACCAGCCCACCGCTGGCGGATTACTACCAGAAGAAGCCAGAAGCAGGCGCGATAAGCACGAAATCGAACGCCGTCGTAAGTCACGCGGGCAAGTCAAGCGCTTTGCCAAGGATATCAAGAGTGCAACATAGCGCCACCGACGGACCACCTGAGAGTTTGTTTGTTCCGGACAGAAGGATTTACCTGACGTCCGCAATCCGAAGGTCTTCTTTGATGACGGACGTGAGTAGAGCAGATTATTGTTATGTTGGTCTGGCACCCTTATCAGCCCCTGCTTTTAACTCTCTACTGCTGGCCTAAGACTTCAATATCCGCAAAAGAGTGCTTGACCATATTTACAAAGACTGCCAAATATGCCGTTGTTAATCGAGTTTGGCAAGTTTGGTAAGACTCTGTCAAAGAATAAAAGATTCCAACATGCCTCTGGCAATATTGATGAATTATTAAACCATCAACAAAGCACGAGCGGGACGCCCGTCACATTGAATTATCGCGAGCCTGCGCTGATCTACATCTATCGCAAGAAGATGAGGAAGAATATGAAGATTAACATGAAAAAGACAGAGTTGAAGGTTTTACCCGATTAAGTCAGTTTACCCCAAGACAGAATGCGTGCTGGGAAAATTACCTAGTTTTTACCCAGCAAGACGAGAAAAGGGGAGATTGAAGGGAACTCTGGGATGCCCAACCATAATCTGGAGACCCTTTACCGCTGGAAAGTCGTCCACATGCAAGGTTTAGAGAAGGTACAGCCAACACTGTCAATCAAATCGTCATTTACTCTCATCCTTGGGAACCCAACGATCCAGCGACTTCATACAATCTCCAGTTGACAAAGTCAAGGAAATCCGTGACTACATGTCGCAAATGATTTTCAAGATTGAAAATCCTGTCTGCGCCGTATCGTTCGTGCTCCCACAATCAAGCATGATATGAGTATTCATCCAGTCGCTACATCCAACCACCATGTCAGAAACGGGTTTGCCCATCAGCAACTATGGTGTGCTTGGCAGATGCCATTAGTGAGATCTTTATCTCAGCTCAACAAGAGCCCCTTCTATGCTGCTGGGATTATGTTGCACGACTTGCCAAGGTTATTGAGTTGACGGACCAGACCACAGACGGAGCACAGAAAATGAGGCAATCTCCTGACATATCGCCTCATCGATATGAAATTACTAAGACTGTCATGGAACTAGGCATCGATGATACTAGAGGTTAGTGGTGCTACTGCGTCATGTCATCCTCAGTCACCATGGTTACCGAGGCGAAGTCCAGTCCGTCTGGGCAGCATTATGAGGCAGCAGAGATTATTCATAAGTCAGCATGATGATGATGACAACAGCTCTTTTAAGCTTGGTAGGATAAGGAGAATGACCAATAAAATTCTATGTGGACAATCGTTCCTTCATAAACCAGATTAGATTACGATTGAAAAACTATATTTTTATCAACAGCCTGTTTTTTATGTGAATGTGGTATAATGGATAAAATATCAAAATTAAATGGTTGTAAATAAAATGAAATTAAGAAGAAGGATCATATTACCCAACTATTTATGATTAATAATCCATACAAACCAACCAGTCCAATACTCAGCAGAAAGTACGAATTCACAATCATCGATCAGGAGGACATCGGATTATCATGTGCCTTTGAGGAAATCGAAATCAACATATTCAGATTGTGACTGAGCAGGTGGTGTGGTTATCTTTAACCATCAATCTCGAGTCATGAAGCCAAAGAAATGATCGTTTAGACGGTGCGACACAAACCTCAGAAAGCGACCGTATTCTTTTGCCAGGTATACACATTCACTCATCTGATTTGCTCAGTAAGGCCATTTGAAAATAATATTGGGCATCACAAGAGCTTTATGGACCAAAAAATCCGATGCCGTTATGACAGTAGCAACAGTGTGCCACTGCAGTTGCCAATGTCCCACCCATTTGCCAACAGTGCCGTGACTGAAAATACCGAGGTTCAATGCACATGTCAACTATGTTTTGTGTCCAGCAGACCGCATTGAGAGAAAAATAAATCTTCTTCAAACGAACTACAGGTACCGGTCTGATTGTGATGACTTTGAGTGCGCTGGAACTATCAACGGATGATTAGTCTCTTGCGTGAGTTGATTTCGAACTGCCGGTGTCGCAGTCTTGCAGATTACAATGCTCAAGAACGTGAAACGCAGTTTGATTACAAGTCACCTGAAAGTAAACTAATATTGATGTTAAGAACCAACTATCGATGTTGAGATTGGAAACATTTTGACGAAGACAACAAGAGATAGAATCAAAGGTTGGAACGATTGTCCCAGTTTCTTTTTGCAAACAGAATAGAAGATTATGAAAAAAAACACCATTATCAGCCGTGAAGATTTAGAAACAATTGTTGCAGCAGAGTCTCCCTGACTCTTCTACTTGTATGAGCGAGAAGGGGATTCGTGAAAAAGCAAGAGCAGTCAACCAGGCTCTTCTTGAATAAGGATCCAAAGAATATTTTGCTGTCAAGGCCACTCCAACCCCAGCCATTCTCCTGAAAATCCTCCAAGAGGAAGGTGTGTGGACTGCTCTATTATGTGAACTTTTGATATTTATAAACTGGATTCCTTGTTCTGGAGATCATACCTCATCAAACAATAGGACCAAGAGTATACGCTTATGTGCGTGAATTGGTGCAACTTATTAACTTGATGCCTTTGAAGATATTGAACATCTGAGCGTGCAAAGAGGTAGGCCCAGAAATCATCTCTGTCGTTACAATCCTGGAGTATGTTTTGAGCTAGAACAGATATCATGATGTCAACTGGAGAAGCCAAGCTATACGACCATGACCAGTTTTTGAAGCCTTTGTAGTTTTAAAAGGAAAAAGAGCCAAGACATTTGGGATTCTGGTCATATCCACTGTCACCCATCTCATTACCCAGAGTTGCTGGCGCGTCAGCTTTGAATCGGCTGTTGAAATCAAGGAAAAGTTGTATTTCATAGATCTCATCGTCAATCTTCCGATGGTACAGGTTAACCATCGTCCTGAGCAGGAGCCAAATTTATTAAGCTGTGATTGGCAGAGGAGTTCGTAAGGTTATGAGGAAGTCCACGCCGCTATATGGTCTTGGTCAGTTAAAATTTTCACCGAATTGGCCAAGCATACAATCACGAGCTTTGTCACAAGAGTCACCCAAGGAAAAACTACTGCACGCATCTAGGTGGATGTCAAAATAACCTCATGCGCCATAATACCACCATAACACCCATCATCCAGATGAACTGTTGAGGTGTGTAGATGGGTTTGTTCATCAGAAAACAATGATAATTGCAGTGAACTGCGAACCACCTATATTATAGAAATGGTGATTTGTTAAAGATTCTATGATACAGGTGCACACTTCATATATAATGCCAAACTACGTCAGAAAATCTTCATACTGAGCTAGCAGTCGCCAAATCACGCCGTGCAGTGCCCCGAGGACTATTTCAACCCTATATGGTTTTGATTTGAACCAGACTACTAAATGAAACAGGTGGAAACAGATTGCTGCACAGACAAAAAACCTTTGTTTTTCATCTACCATATAATAAAACTATAAAACGGTTTCATGAAGGTGATATTCGAAGAAACAATTGACTAAGGGACAAGGACAGGAATGTAGCATTCGACAGAGAGTTTTTTTTAAGTGTAGATACCTGGATCGGGTTTATTGTTCAGGTTGCTGATAAAGGTTAGGTACTGCCATAACCAGACATGGGCTAAGGGAGACCAATAAATTCACGAACGATGGTAGTAGACGGATGTCTTGACAGTAGTCTTCGGCTACCGTATTGGGAGACAGGAGGAATTACCGTCAGTAGGAGAAGCCTCTTACAGATTGATTTCCCACTGCCTCTTTACCAAGGCCAAGGAAAGAACCACTGATATCAGCCCTCCGTTCTGCACACAAACCACGCCGCTATCTCTCGAAAGTTTAATAAACTCATGGCGGTAATGACTTGGTTCTCTGGATATCAGAAATCAACGTAATCAGCACAAGATTATTGTCAGCCAAACCAATAAAACATCTTGGCCTGTGCCCAGCAAGCGTCAATGCACAATTCCAGATTGATGATAGAGATGAGGACTTGATCGAATTGCAGTTTGTCACATCTCAAAATGTTGACAGTTGAAATCCCACCTTATCACACAATACGGGGAGAGAATCTAAGTTCCAATCAGACTCTCCCTTATTCATTATATCAAACCTCCAAAAGATCGTGTCAAGAATGCCAAGGAATTGATGATGTATAACAAGATTGCATGAAACGTGTGTTCAGATAAAAGAAGTTTGATATTATATCGCTTTAGATGCAAAAAGACTTAGCTCAGCGTTTTTCTTATTTTCTAGAATGTTGTTTACCAGCATTGCGTTTTTATGTTTTATTAGTCATGATCGCAGTTGCTTGTTTGGAGTGACACTTTTTATGTTCACCAGTTGAAAATGAACTTGTTTTTGTGTTTTTGTACCCTTTCAATAACTTTTGTGAGTTTTGGATGAATATACAGATGAACCGTTGAGAACTATCAGAAACCACCGACAACCTGTAGTAAAGCGTCAATTGCTGGGCAAGGAGGAGAAGATTTGACAATCAAGTGAGGATTCACGTAAATCATTTTTAGTTGTGATCTTTGCATCTCTGTCTTCACCATGAAGTGAAAGGAGATAGTAGAGATACCAGCGAAAGCGACAGAGCAGACTTGTGAACCAAGATCGATACTCAAGAAGGTAGAGCTAGTTCGTCGTGTATTGGGTCAGCAGTGATATATAGTAGAGAAGAAAGGCATTTAAGGAGGATAGTTAGGAACATTCTACACCACCGAACATGTTAATGCTATGTTTCGAGGTCAGAAGAGAGCTTGTTGAGCCTCAAGTTTTCTGAGGTTGCCTTTGAGACGTGTCGTGGTTCACAATGTTTGAGGCATTCATCTTTCAGAGTGAAGGTTGCTCTCCACGATTGGCAGGTGTGTGTAGATGCTGCTACCATAAGATAATCAAGCTGCACGATGGTTTCATGATGATGACAGCCACACCGTACTTCAGAATCTTTATCAGTAGTGAAGTACTGATACAGTTTCATTGCCAGGGTACCTGACAGGTTCCGCAAACAACTGGTTGTCCCCAGGTGGCTTTGTCTACTCTGGACACAGAAGCCTGTCATGAGAGCAGCATACACCCACAGCAGAGAGGGCAAATTTAATAGATCAAGCTATATTCCTTTAAAAACTATACCTTCTATTCTCCTACTGTTTTTTTGTAAAATATTATACACACAGTTCTAGAGAGACCCACTCCAGACTTTGAAGTCCGAATAGGACAAAGTTGCTCATTTGCAGTATTCAGATAGGTAACTTGAAAAGGTCGGACCTTTCGGACTTTTATAATTTTAACAGAGAATGTGATCACCAGCTATCGTCGTTGTTCAGACACGACCAGTGACACCGATTAGAGCTAAAACAACACCCCAACGAAAACCAACACCTGGCACCTGCTCTGGGCAATCATTCAACCTTTGCCACCAAACCCTTTTGATTGTATATAATATTTACACAACCTCAAAGCCAATCAGGGTAAATGAAACAAAACATCAAGTCTGCTTATTTGATTGAAGGCTGGCACTATTCGAAGAAGCTGTTCGGGTTATATACTGAAAAGTGTCTTGCCCTCAGAAAGTTACTGAGATCGCTAGCTTTTCCTCAAACTATTTGGGTTTCCAGAGGAGTACTTGGTTAGATTTGGCAGACACGCAACCTCGCATTGTTGCAGTGACCAAAAGAAATAGGTGGACCGCCTGATTCCATCAGGCATCTATTTTAGAGGATGTTCAAGATCCTGGTAATGTGGGCACTATGATTCGGACGGTGAATGCGCAGGTTTTTACAGGGGTTATTGTTTCGCATTGTCAGCAGATACATACAGTTCAAGACCCGTTCCATGCAAGGTGTCATTTTCATTTGTTTATATCATCATTTGTCAGCTTTGTAGAAGAGGCAAAGAAGCAATTCGTCTATTCTGCAACGGACCTTATCATCGAGAGTCAAAGGATTATCGTGAGCTTTTCAATTAGAGAACTCTTGTTTTAATATGGGAAATGAAGGTAGGGATTAGTTCATCATGTTTGAGAGTGCTGGATCAGCTGGTTCATATTGGCATGAAAGGCTGAGCAGAAACTTCAACGGCAGCTAAAGAGGAATTTTGATGTTTTATTTTAGCTAATTTATAAAATTGTTATAAACAAGACATATTTATAGAAAAAGGAGAATCAGAATCATCAAACACTATTCAAGAACGTCTATCTCAATCAATTTACGCTGTTTATGCTTGTGGACTTGGGATTATTCATCAGCTCGCCCATGTTGACAGCTCCAAGTCAATTGACTTACTTTTTTAATGCATGGCTGCCTCAAGGATGATTGCAACTTTGCGAGAACTTGCTTAGTTTTTGTTGCAAGTAGCATGGCTGCGAAAGAACAGCCCAGCAGCTCTCCCAGTATAGTTTATTCTGTTTTAAATGGATTTACGCTTGGTTTGTCGTAGCCCCTCTATGCACCTGGGACCGTCTTGTATCAGCCTTTTGTATCTAGTGCCCTTTCTCTGTCATGGCGGTCATCCAGATTTTCACCAAGAAAGATTTGAGTGGAATGGGACGACTTTGATGGCAGCCTTGTCGGGTCTCACATCATTGCCATGGTTGTCAATCTATCAGCTATAGCTTTCTTTGACTACATGATTAGTATTGCCATGGTCTGGTTTCCTTTCCGGTGATTGTTAGACAACCAAAAGATTCAGCTATGTTTATGAGCAGTCACGAGGGCAAGGTGAGCGACAGGTGGATCATCTCAATGGCGCTCAGCATCTATCTCAGACTTTATCAACCTCTTCCTTAGCATCTTACGAATCTTTGTCGAAATGATTAATGACTGACAGAGTCAGTGTTCGAAAGACACTGACTTTTCTCTTATTTACTCTTTTCTTTTCTTGGAAATAGGTGTATAATGCTTAACTAATTTTTGAGGAGCTGTTTATGAAGAAAAGTTTTATCCATCAGCAAGAAGATTTCTTTGTCAAAAACACCTTTACCCAGTATTTGAAAGATAAGTGAAGTTGTTGAAGTTCAAGGTCCCATCTTGAGCAAGGTTGGTGATGGATGCAGGACAACCTGTCCGGTGTCGAACATCCAGTATCCGTAAAGGTCTTGCAGATTCCAGATGAAACTTATGAAGTCGTCCACCACTAGCCAAATGGAAGCGCCACACCTTGGCTCGGTTTGGTTTCGGTGAAGGTGAAGGTCGTTTGTCCATATGAAGGCCCTTCGTCCAGACGAAGATCGCTTGATGCGACTCACCTGTTTATGTGGACCAGTGGGACTGGGAGAAAGTTATCCCAATGGTCAACGCTAATATCGCCTATCTCAAAGAAACCGTTGAGAAGATTACAAGTCATTCGTCTGACAGAGCTAGCCGTAGAAGCACGCCACGATATCGAATCCATCTTGCCAAAACAAATCACCTTCATCCATACAGAAGAGTTGGTGGAACGCTACCAGAGTTTAACACCGAAAAGAGCGTGAAAATGCGATCTGTAAAGAGTTTCAGTGCAGTCTTCTCGATTGGTATCGGTGGCGAGTTGCCTGATGGCAAAGCCTCGCGATACCGTCGCAACTGACTACGATGACTGGACAACAGAGTCTGAAAAATGGCTACAAAGGGGTTGAATGGCGATATTCTCGTTTGGAACGAATCTCTTGGTTGTGCTTTGAACTTTCTTCATGGGGATTCGCAGATGAGATACCTTCGTCGCCAAGTGGCTCTTACAGGAGACGAAGATCGTCTTGAGCTGGAATGGCATAAAAGCCCCTGCTTAACGGCCTTTTTTCCCACTGACAATCGGTGGAGGTGATCGGACAGTCTCGGATGGCTATGTTCTTACTTCGCAAGAAACACTGGAGAAGTTCAGACCAGTGTTTGGCCTCAAGAAGTCCGCATACGTACTGAAAATATTTTAGAGAATCGAACCGCAAGGTTCGGTTTTTTTCTTTTTTGCCTATAATTTGCTATAATAAACGGTATGAAAATCGTATCAGAATCTCACGGAGGGCGTCCTCAAAGACGCTAGAAGGCAAGACGACGAGGCCGACATCAGATAAGGTGCGTGGAGCTATCTTTTAACATGATAGGTCCCTCATTTTAGATGGGTGGTCGTGTCTTGATCTCATGCTGGCAGTGGTGGTCTATCTATTGAAGCTGTGTCAAGAGGGATGTCCCATGCTGTCTTAGTGGAACGGGACAGAAGGCACAAGCTATCATCGCTGAAAATATCCAAATGACCAAGGAAGTTTCCAAATTTCAGCTCTTAAAGATGGAGGCTGAACGGGCCTTTGGAGCAGGTGACAGGTCCTTTGACCTGGTCTTTTAGACCTCTCCTAGCCAAGGAACAAATCGTTGCAGATATCGAAAAATGGCAGAAAGAAACCTATTTTCCGAAGAGATCATGGTTGTCTGCAGAAACCGATAAGTCTGTAGAACTCGAAGAAATCGCCTGCTTAGGTATCTGGAAGGAAAAAATATATGGATTAGTAAGGTGACAGTCTATGTCAGATAAAATTGGATTATTTACAGGTTCATTTGATCCGATGACAAATGGACATCTGGATATCATTGAACGTGCCAGCAAACTCTTTGATAAGCTCTATGTCGGGGTGTTCTACAATCCCCACAAACAAGGCTTTCTCCCTGTTGAAAACCGCAAACGAGCAGTCGAAAAAGCGGTGGCGCATTTAGATAATGTAGAGGTGCTGGCTTCTCATGACCAACTAGTCGTCGATGTTGCAAGAAGACTGGGTGCTAAGACCCTTGTCCGTGGCTTGCGAAATGCCACCGACTTGCAATACGAGTCTAGTTTTGATTACTACAATCATCAACTGGCTCCAGAAATCGAAACCATTTACCTATATAGCCGCCCAGAGCATCTTTATATTAGCTCTTCAGCCATGAGAGAACTTCTGAAGTTTGGTCAGGAGATTCAGCAATATGTCCCAAACAGTGTTGTGGAGGAATTAGAACATGAAGAAAAAAACTAGATGGCCCTTATATGTCATCCTAGCACTAGTATTGACTTTTTTAGCCTTTGTAGTACCTTTTACCATACTACATAGAAGTTCCAGGTGAGCGGAAGATATTCGTCAAGTTTTGAAAAGTCAATGAAACAGAAGACACAGAAGCAGGAGCTATACCAGTTTGACAAGTCGAGTATTCGACACGCAACCCCTATCGCATCTTGTCTATGCTTGCGTTAACACCTTTCACGGATATTAGAGGTGCCAAGGAGACTACGGTAGCTCTACTGGATGCAGAGTTTATGCGGATCAATCAGTCTCTATGCAAACTTCCCAAAACATGGCCAAGTATCAAGGATTGAAGACGGCTGGAAAGGATATCGAACTCAAGTATCTGGGAGTTTATGTCTTGACCGTGACGGACAATTCAACTTTTAAGGGCATTCTGAACATCGCAGATACCGTGATCGGCTGTTAATGACAAAAACGTTTGACAGTTCAAAAAGACTTGGTCGACTATGTCAACTCTCAACAATTAGGGATACGTCACGTAACCGCTGAAGAAGACGGAAAAGTCAAGTCTGCTAGAAGGTAAATTACTCACTCTCGAAAACGGAAAAACGGGATTGGGATTGGCTTTGATTGACCGTACGGAAGTGACCAGTGATGTTCCAATTCGCTTTTTCAACAGCTGGTATCGGCGGGCCAAGTGCCGGTCTCATGTTTAGTCTCGCTATTTACACCCAGATAGCAGATCCAGGACTTCGTAATGGCCGCATCGTTGCGGGAACGGGAACCATTGATCGTGATGGGAAATAAAAGCAGACATCGGTGGAATTGATAAAAAGTAGTTGCAGCCTCTGTCAGGGAGCCAACATCTTTGCCCCTGACAATCCAGTCACTCGAGGAAGCAAAAAGCAGATCCCAATGCGAAAAAGCAACTATGAAACAGCCCTAGAAGCTGCTAAAACGATCAAAAACAGAGATGAAAAATCGTTTCCGTTAAGACTTTGCAGGATGCGATTGATTACCTTTAAAAACAATCCCTAATTCGTAGAAAATATGAAAACCAGCGCAAGCGGACAAGATGGTATAATAGTCAAATGGTTCAATTATTATTCACCTATAGTCATATACTCTTTATTTATTTGAGTTTTTACCTTTTGAAGGATCTTGTGAGATGGGAAAAGGTTTTAAAAGTGACCGCTACTAACACAAAAAAGGTTCGTTTGTTGGTAGGCTTCTTTAGTATTGTGATGGGCTACATCTTGAGTTCATTCTTTATCAGTTTGTACCAACTGTGGCAAGAAGCACTTAGAGGACTATTATAAAATCAAAAAGTAAAGGAAACAACTATGGAAAAATTGTGGTTCAAGGCGAGAGATAATCGTCTGGTCGGGAGTGTGACGATCGAGGAGCAAAAAGAATGCAGTCTTGCCCTTGTTGGCAGCGACTATTCTAGCAAGCAAGGGTAAGACAGTCTTACAGAACGTCCCAATCTTGTCGAGGTGTTCACCATGAATCAAGTGGTTCGAGGTCTGAATGCCAAGGTGGACTTTGATGAGGAAGCTCATGTTGTCGAGGTTGATGCGACTGGTGATATCACGGAGGAAGCCCTTACATATGTCAGCAAAGATGCGTGCATCCATCGTTGTCTTGGGACCAATCCTGCTCGTGTAGGCTGCCAAAGTTTCCTATGCCAGGGGATGTACCATCGGGAGTCGTCCCGATCGACCTCCACCTCAAAGGTTTGGAAGCTATGGGGCAAAAGATCACCTCAGACAGCTGGTTACATCGAAGTTAAGGCAGAACGCCCTGCATGGCGCCTCATATCTACATGGACTTCCTAGTGTTGGCGCAACACAAAACCTGATGATGGCAGCGACTCTAGCTGATGGTGTGACGGTCATTGAAAATGCTGCGCGTGAGCCAGAAATTGTTGACCCCGCTATCCTCCTTAATGAAATGGGAGCTAAGGTCAAGGGAGCTGGTACTGAAAACCATCACAGTGACTGGTGTCGAGAACCCATGGTACAACTCACAATGTAGTGCAGGACCGTATCGAAGCTGGAACCTTTATGGTGGCAGCAGCTAAGACACGGTGAGATGTCCCTCGTTCGTGATGCAGTCTGGGAACACAATCGCCCTTGATTTCAAAAACTACTTGAGATGGGTGTTGAAGTGACAGAGGAATCAGAAGGTTTCGCGTTCGTTCTCAACTTGAAAAATCTCAAGGCTGTCCATGTAAAACCTTATCACATCCAGGATTCCTCAACAGATATGGCGCAATTTACAGCTCTGATGACAGTCGCAAAGGGGAATCCACTATGGTGGAAACGGTGTTTGAGAATCGCTTCCAACACTTAGAGGAAATGCGCCGTATGGGCTTGCATTCAGAGATTATCCGTGATCAGCTCGTATTGTTGGGGGACAGTTTTACAGGGGCAGAAGTTCTATCAACGGACCTTCGCGCTAGTGCTGCTTTGATTTTGACAGGTCTGGTGGCACAGGGAGAAACAGTTGTCGGTAAGTTAGTCCACCTTGATAGAGGTTACTACCGTTTCCATGAGAAATTGGCTCAGCTAGGAGCGAAGATTCAGCGAATCGAGGCAAATGATGAAGAAGAATAAAACTTACGCTATGCTCCGTCGCTTTACTGTTGATTTTATTGTACTCTTGATAGGTCCTTGCTTTTAGGAATCGGCTTGATGGTTGGCCATGGCATCCTAGGAAAGGGACAGGATCCATGGGCTATATTGTCTCCAGCAAAGTGGCAGGAATTGATTAGCAAATTTACAGGAAATTAGACTGGGAGACCAGTCTTTTTCTAAAGAAATAAGGAGAAAAATGGACAAAAAAACAAGACAAGCTCTGATAGGATTACTTCTATTCTTACTCTTGGCTGCTGGAAGCTACTATATCAAGCAGATGCAGTCAGCACCAAATAGCCCTAGAACCAAAGGTTAGTCAGAAAAAACCAGCTTCAGAAGCTCCCAGTCAGGAGCTGGCAGAAAGTGTCTTAACTGAGTCAATCAAAAACCAAATCAAGGGTGATCTCGAGTGGAATGGAGCAGGAGCCTTTTGTTGTCAATGGCAATAAAACCAATCTAGATGCCAAGGTTTCTAGCAAACCCTATGCGGATAATAAAACAAAGACAGTTGGAAAAGAAACAGTCCCGACTGTTGCCAATGCCATCTTATCCAAAGCGACTCGGCAGTATAAGAATCGTGAAGAGACAGGCAGCGGCTCCACCTCTTGGACGCCACCAGGATGGCATCAGGTCAAGAATCTAAAGGGGCCCACATACATACGCAGTTGATAGAGGACACCTACTGGGCTATGCCTTGATAGGTGGTTTGGATGGTTTTGATGCCTCTACTAGCAATCCCAAGAACATTGCAGTCCAGACAGCTTGGGCAAACCAAGCACAGGCTGAAGATTCGACAGGCCAGAACTACTATGAGAGTTTGGTCAGAAAAGCCTTGGACCAAAACAAGAGAGTCCGTTATCGCGTGACGCTCCACTATGCGACAAATGAGGACCTAGTTCCATCCGCTTCACAAATCGAAGCCAAGTCTTCAGATGGCGAATTGGAATTCAATGTCCTAATCCCCAATGTTCAAAAAGGAATCCAGCTTGATTACCGAACAGGGCAAGTAACAGTGACAGATTAGAAACAATAGATATAATAAAAACAGCTCCTTTGTCTTCTAGAGGCAGGGGAGTTGTTCTTTAAATGAAAAATAATGAATCCTGAAGGATTTTATGATATAATGGAACACAAGATACTATTTTAGGAGAAGGACTATGGAAGACCCGAGCAGTCAGAATTTGTTGCTACAGTTTGTATTGTTATTTATCTTGACCCTGTTAAATGCTTTTTTCTCAGCCACTGAAATGGCGATGGTGTCACTAAACCGTTCCCGAGTGGAGCAAAAGGCAGAAGAGGGAGACAAACGTTACATTCGTTTGTTAAAGGTACTTGAAAATCCTAACCACTTTTTATCAACAATTCAAGTTGGTATCACGTTAATTACCATCTTGTCAGGGGCCAGTTTAGCAGAAACTCTAGGACGCGAAATCGCATCTTGGATGGGAAATAGTGAAACAGCTTACGCTATTGCAAGTTTTCTATCTTTAGCGTTTTTGACCTATATTTCTATTGTTTTTGGGGAACTCTATCCCAAGAGAATCGCTCTAAATCTGAAAGATACCTTGGCCATCCGAACCGCACCAGTCATTATTGGCTTGGGGAAAATTGTCAGCCCCTTTGTTTGGCTTCTGTCGGCTTCAACTAATCTATTGAGCCGTGTGACGCCAATGACCTTTGATGATGCGGATGAAAAGATGACACGTGATGAAATAGAGTACATGCTCACCAATAGTGAAGAAACACTGGATGCAGATGAGATTGAAATGCTACAGGGAATCTTTTCTCTAGATGAACTAATGGCTCGTGAGCTAATGGTGCCTCGTACAGATGCCTTTATGGTGGATATTCAGGATGACAGTCAAACGATTATTCCAAGTATTCTAAAGCAAAATTTCTCACGTATCCCTGTTTACGATGGGGATAAGGATAATGTTATTGGTTTGATTCACACCAAGCGCTTGTTGAATGCCGCTTTTGTGGATGGCTTTGACAATATTGTCTGGAAACGAATTCTCCAAACGCCACTATTTGTGCCTGAGACCATCTTTGTGGACGACTTCTTAAAGAACTTCGAAATACCCAAAATCAAATGGCCATCTTACTAGATGAATATGGTGGAATGGTTGGTTTGGTAACTCTGGAGGACCTCTTAGAAGAAATTGTTGGTGAGATTGATGATGAGACTGACAAGGCTGAAATTGAGTCCATCAAATAGGAGAAGATACCTATATCGTTCAAGGTACCATGAATCTTAATGATTTTAATGACTACTTTGATGTGGAACTGGAAAAGTGATGATGTTGATACCATCGCCGGTTATTATTTGACGGGTGTGGGAATGATTCCAACGACTGAAAAACTCAGTTATGAATTGGTCAGCCAAAACAAACAAATCATCCTAACCAATGACACAGGTGAAAAACGGACGTTACCAAGGTAAAAGTCCAAATCACTGAAATAGAGACTGAAGAAGAAACAGAATAAAGCAGTGACTTGAGTCACTGCTTTTTTGTCAAATCTCATAAAGTGTTTGTAGAGTTATCCCGTATCTATTTGAAGAAAAATAAAAAGCCCGATTTTACGGGCTTTTTCATTCGATAATTCCTGTTAATTCAGGTACTGAAAGGCGGTAGACGGATTTGAACCGACGATCAAGCTTTTGCAGAGCCGTGCCTACCACTTGGCTATACCGCCTCAACGTTTATTATTATACCTTGAAAATCATTTCCCGTCAATAGTTTCTTATTCTAAAAATCCAATTTAAGAAGATAGATTATGTCATGTGAAGAGGGAAAAGCAACTTGTAAAAATGAAGCTTACAGAGCTAGACAAATTAATTTTTCTTTTCTTATAAATACAAATAAAGAATAGGGGAAATTCTGACAAAGAGAAGTTTTTGTAGATATACGCCTAAATATTCTGAAAATTCGTTTACTTTTTAGAAGATATATGTTATAATTTCCAATAAGCCTCAAATTTTTCAAGAGGAGTTATATACATGAAAAAAAGCAGAGTATTGGTTGCAGCAGGGGTTGCCTTATTAGCGACTGGCGTACTAGCTGCCTGCGGTTCTTCTAAATCATCTGATTCAACAGCACCAAAAAATTATGGTTATGTTTATTCAGCTGATCCAGAAACGTTGGATTACCTCATTTCGGGAAACAAAGTACTAAGATTGCCACTCAAATGGTATTGATGGTCTCTTCACAAATGACAAAGTATGGGAATTTGACTCCCCGCAGTTGCAGAAGACTGGTCAGTCTCAAAAGATGGTTTGACTTATACCTACAAAATCCGCAAAGGTGTTAAATGGATGACATCTGATGGGGAAGAGTACGCTGAAGTAACAGCTAAAGATTTCGTAAATGGTTTGAAACACGCGGCAGATAAGAAATCCGAAGCTCTATATCTAGCAGAAACTTCTGTTAAAGGATTGTCTGATTATTTGTCTGGAAATTCAAAAAGACTTTTTCTATGGTAGGTGTGAAGGCAGTTGATGATTATACTCTTGAGTATACCTTGAACCAGCCAGAACCATACTGGAACTCTAGATGGCTTACTCAATCTTCTGGCCATTGAACGAAGATTTTGAAAAATCAAAAGGATCTGACTTTTGCCAAAGCAACAGATCCTACATCATTGCTTTATAATGGGACCGTTCTTGCTAAAAGGTTTGACTACTAAATCTTCTATCGAATTTGCTAAGAATGAGCAGTACTGGGATAAGGATAACGTTCACCTTGATAAAGTTACCCTTGCTTTCTATGATGGGTCCGACCAAGAGTCCATTGAGCGTAACTTTCACAAGTGGAGCATACAACTATGCTCGCCTTTTTCCCCAACAAGTTCAAACTACTCTAAGGTAGTAGAAAGTTATAGAGATATCTTACACTCCATCGGGACCTGGTATTTTTGGTTTGGGTGTCAATATTGACCGTCAAGGTTACAAATACACTTCTAAGACAACTGATGAAGAAAAGTCTTCTACTGAAAAGCCCTTCTTAACAAAGACTACGTCAGGCCTTGAACTTCATGACTGACCGTACAGCTACTCAGCACATTAATCAATGGTAAAGAGGGCTCCCCCATGCAGTTCGCAAACCTCTTTGTAAACCTGACTTTGTTCTGCAGGAGACAAAACCTTTCGGTGACTTGGTAACTGAAAAAGATGGCTACTTATGGTGATGAGTGGAAGAAACGTAAACTTTGCTGATGGTCAAGACGTCTCTTCAATGCTGATAAAGCCAAAAGCTAATTTTGCGAAGGCCAAAACTGCATTGGAAGCAGAAGGAGCAAAAATTCTATCCATTTAGACATTCCAGTAGACCAAACCAATAAGAACTATATTAAGCCGTATTCAATCCTTTAAACAAACAGTTGAAAAAGTGCTTGAGTGAAGATAATGTAGTGATTGATATCCAACAAGTTTCTAAAAGATGAGTTGAACAATATCACCTACTATGCAGCAAGCGCGCGGCAGAAGATTGGGATCTATCAGGGCGGTTGGATGGAATCCAGACTACGAAGATCCATCAACTTACCTTTGATATCTTAAACAACTAATAGCGAGCAAACAAAAACATACATGGGTTACGATGATCCAGCAAATGCAGCAGCTACAAGTTGGTCTGAAAGAATACGATAAGTTAGTTGATGAAGCTGCTAAAGAAACTGACGATTTGAACGCTCGTTATGAAAAATACGCAGCAGCTCGCTTGGTTGACAGATAGCTCTCTTCCTTCCTGCTATGTCAGGTAGTGGAGCAGCGCCATTCATTTCTCGTGTAGTACCATCTCTGCGTCATACAGTCAATCTGGAATAGGGTTCAGATGTATACTGCAAGTATATCTCAGTTGCAAGACAGAGAAATGAACAGCTGATCATGAACAAGCTCGTGAGAAATGGCTCAAAGAGAAAAAGAATCAAACGAAAAAGTTCAAAAAGAATTGACGAATCAGTGTAAATAAATAACTCAGAGAACTTTCTCTCCATGAGGAGAAGGTTCTTTGGGATTTCAAAAGGAAACGATATGAAAAATATAGTGAGCAGTGTCTTGGGCCATTGTTGTCTATTTTCGAGACAACCTTGACCTACACGATTATCTATACGATGGTTCCTGAAACTGATTTTCAAGCAGGATACCAACTACAACAAGATTTGCAACGACTCAGATAAGCGGGATAATTATGAGAATACCGTTTATGAACGTATGGGCTATATCGAGTACTACGATACCAAAGGAGCTGCAAGAAAAAGCTAGCACGATGGACTCATCTGTAACAGTGAGATGCCAATGATACTAATAAGGCAATCTACGAAAAATACATCAACCAACTCGGTAATGGTTGGACGTTCAGGTGTCTTTTTCAGAGAGTGGTCAGTTCTATGCTACGCGTGAAATTCCGATTTTTGAACGTGTTTTCAAATTCTATGCGAACTACTTGATATTGATCATACAAACAAGATTCAAGACCCTGAAAATCCAAACTTGGAACGTTATCTTCGTTTTGAAAATGACCCCTATCGGTTGGTCATTGGTTGGTTCTAGGTACTCAAAAACATAAATACCTTTTGTATTTCAACAATCAATTCCGTTTGTACACCAAAACTTTTGTGAACATTAACTTGGGTGACTCTTACCCAACTTATGCGAAACACGCCAGTGCTTCAAGTTATCACACAAGGTCAAGGACAAACTAAGACATCAGAGTTAATTTCCCCACTGGTAAAAAGACTTCGTCTGTAGATATTTACCTCACTCTACAAATCTCAAGTCAAGCAGATGCGCGTGAAAGTAGCTACTATGGTAAGGACGATCCATATACAGCTACGAAAGCAACTACCAATATCCATCTATGATTGCAAGCTCAGCTGTTGCTGGTTTGATTGGTTTGATTATTTCTTATGCTATTGCGATTCCTCTTGGATCTGCTATGGCTCGCTACAAGAATACTTTGGATTGACAGCTTCTCAACAGGTTTGCTCTAACCTTCTGCTGCACTTCCAACGATTGCTTTGGTTTATATCGTGCGTTTGATTGGCTCATCTATTGGTCTTCCAGACTCATTCCCTATCCTAGGTGCTGGAGATTGGCGTTCCTATGTCTTGCCAGCAGTCATTCTAGGGTTTGCTGAGCACCAAGCAGCGATCTGGATTCGTCGTTATATGATTGACTTGCAATCTCAGGACTTCGTTCGTTTTGCTCGTGCAAAAGGTTTATCTGAAAAAGAAATCTCAAATAAACACGTCTTTAAAAATGCCATGGTTCCTTTGGTTTCAGGTATTCCAGGTGCCGTAATCGGGGTTATTGGTGCAACATTGACAGAAACAGTCTTCGCCTTCCCAGGTATGGGTAAAATGTTGATTGACTCTGTTAAGGCATCAAATAACTCAATGGTAGTTGGTCTCGTCTTCATCTTTACATGTATTTCTATCTTCTCACTCTTTGTAGGAGATATCTGGATGACCATGCTTGACCCACGTATTAAATTGACAGAGAAAGGAGGCAAATAATGTCAACAATTGATAAAGAAAAATTTCAGTTCGTAAAACGTGATGATTTTGCCTCTGAAACGATTGATGCTCCTGCCTACTCTTACTGGGGCTCTGTATTTAGACAGTTTTTAAGAAAAATCAACAGTCATTATGTTGGGAATATTGGTAGCTATTATTTTTGATGAGTTTTATCTATCCGATGTTTTCAGACTTTGACTTTAACGATGTAAGTAAGGTGAACGACTTTAGCGCTCGTTTTATTAAGCCCAATGCCGAACACTGGTTTGGTACTGATAGCAATGGTAAATCCTTGTTTGATGGAGTTTGGTTTGGTGCGCGTAACTCTATTCTCATTTCTGTAATTGCTACTTTTATCAACCTTGTGATTGGGGTTATTGTTGGTGGAATTTGGGGAATTTCAAAATCTGTTGACCGCGTCATGATGGAAGTTTATAACATTATTTCAAACATTCCATCTCTCTTGATTGTTATCGTCTTGACTTACTCAATTGGTGCTGGTTTCTGGAATTTGATCTTCGCTATGAGTGTGACGACTTGGATTGGGATTGCTTATTCAATTCGTATTCAAATCATGCGTTACCGTGACTTGGAATACAACCTTGCTTCTCAAACACTTGGAACACCAACCTTTAAAATCATCGTGAAAAACATCATGCCACAATTGGTATCTGTTATTGTTTCTACGATGACCTTGATGTTGCCAAGCTTTATCTCTTATGAGGCATTCCTTTCTTTCTTTGGATTGGGATTGCCTGTAACAGTGCCAAGTTTGGGACGTTTGATCTCAGATTACTCACAAAACGTTACGACCAACGCGTACTTGTTCTGGATTCCATTGACAACTTTGATTTTGGTATCCCTATCTCTATTCGTTGTTGGTCAGAACTTAGCGGATGCTAGTGATCCACGTACACATAGATAGGAGTAGACATGACAAAAGAAAGTAATGTAATTTTGACTGCTCGCGATATCGTCGTGGAATTTGACGTTCGTGACAAAGTTCTGACAGCTATCAGAGGCGTTTCTCTAGAACTGATTGAAGGAGAAGTTCTTGCCTTGGTAGGTGAGTCTGGTTCTGGTAAATCTGTATTAACAAAAACCTTTACAGGGATGTTGGAAGATAATGGACGCATTGCCCAAGGAAGCATCGACTATCGTGGACAAGACTTGACAGCCTTGACTTCGAACAAAGAATGGGAGAAAATCCGTGGTGCTAAAATTGCGACCATCTTCCAAGACCCAATGACAAGTTTGGACCCAATCAATACAATCGGTAGTCAAATCACAGAAGTTATCGTTAAACACCAAGGGAAAACAGCTAAGGAAGCCAAAGAAATGGCAATCGACTATATGAACAAGGTCGGAATTCCAGACGCTGAAAAACGTTTTGACGAGTATCCTTTCCAATATTCTGGAGGGATGCGCCAACGTATCGTTATTGCCATTGCCCTTGCATGTCGTCCAGATATCTTGATCTGTGACGAGCCAACAACGGCTCTTGACGTAACCATTCAAGCGCAAATCATTGATTTGCTTAAAACTTTGCAAAATGAGTACCACTTCACCATTATCTTTATCACCCATGACCTTGGTGTGGTAGCAAGTATTGCGGACAAGGTAGCGGTTATGTATGCTGGTGAAATTGTAGAATACGGTACTGTTGAGGAAGTCTTCTACGACCCACGTCATCCATATACTTGGAGTCTCTTGTCTAGCTTGCCACAGCTCGCTGATGATAAAGGGGAATTGTACTCTATCCCAGGAACACCACCGTCTCTTTATACTGAGTTGAAAGGTGATGCCTTTGCCCTTCGTTCAGATTATGCGATGCAAATTGACTTTGAACAGAAAGCACCTCAGTTTTCAGTCACTGATACTCACTGGGCTAAGACTTGGTTGCTTCATGAGAATGCTCCTAAGGTTGAAAAACCAGAAATCATCGCAGATTTACATGATAAAATTCGTGATAAAATGGGCTTTGCTCATCTAGAAGACTAGGAGGAAGGAAATGTCTGAAAAATTAGTAGAAATTAAAGATTTAGAAATTTCCTTCGGTGAAGGAAGTAAGAAGTTTGTTGCCGTTAAAAACGCTAACTCTTTATCAACAAGGGAGAAACTTTCTCTCTTGTTGGTGAATCTGGTAGTGGGAAAACAACGATTGGTCGTGCCATTATTGGCTTGAATAATACTAGTAAAGGTGAAATCATCTTTGACGGTCATAAGATCAATGGGAAAAAATCTCATAAGGAATCTTCAGAGTTGATTCGCCGTATCCAGATGATTTTCCAAGACCCTGCAGCCAGCTTAAATGAACGTGCGACAGTTGACTATATCATCTCTGAAGGTCTTTACAACTACCACTTGTTCAAAGATGAAGAAGAGCGAAAAAGAAAAAGTTCAAAAGATGATTCATGAAGTTGGTCTTTTGAAAGAGCACTTGACTCGTTACCCACACGAGTTTTCTGGTGGTCAACGTCAACGTATTGGGATTGCCCGTGCTCTTGTGATGGAACCTGATTTCGTTATTGCGGATGAGCCAATTTCAGCCTTGGACGTATCTGTTCGTGCGCAAGTCTTGAACTTGCTCAAGAAGTTTCAAAAAGAGTTGGGCTTGACCTATCTCTTTATCGCGCATGACTTGTCAGTTGTTCGCTTTATCTCAGATCGTATCGCAGTTATCTATAAGGGTGTTATCGTTGAAGTAGCGGAGACAGAGGAGCTGTTTAATAATCCTGTTCATCCGTACACTCAAGCACTTCTATCTGCTGTACCGATTCCAGATCCAATCTTGGAACGTAAGAAGGTCTTGAAAGTCTATGATCCTAGCCAACATGATTATGAGACAGACAAACCATCTATGGTGGAAATTCGTCCAGGTCACTATGTTTGGGCTAATCAAGCAGAAGTTGCTCGCTACAAAGAAGCACTTAAAAATAAACAGATTAGGAGGGACCGAAAGGTCTTCTCATTTTTAATAGAAAAACTCCCCTTTCACTAGCTTGTAAAAAGGGGAATTGTATTATAATTAGCGTTTGGACCAGGTACGTTTCATAAAGAGAAGCAAAATGGGATAAATCTCTAGACGACCTGCAATCATTGCAAAATGAGAGAAGGATTTTAGAGATGGGACTAAAGATAGCAAAACTAGAAGTTGTACCTAGAATAGGGTCCGATGTTATTGAAACAACTGAAGACAGCACTGGTAACAACTAGAAAATCATTGTTATCTAGACTGACAATGAAGATAAGTGACAGTAAAATCATCACATAAATGACAAAATATTTTAGGACCTTGTGCTGGGTATCCTTATCAATCACAGTTTTATTGACATGTAGAGTCAATACGCGATGAGGAGATAAGATGGACAAGATCTGATTTTTAGCAATTTTTGAAAGGATGAGCCCTCTGATAACTTTGAGTCCACCTGCGGTTGATCCAGCAGAGCCACCGATTCCCATGAGGAAGAGGAGGATAAATTGGGAGAAGAGGGGCCAGTTGGTAATATCTCCATAACCAAAACCAGTTGTTGTAATGATATTGGAAACCTGGAAGAGAGCCATTTCAAAGCTCTTAGAGACACCTTGGTAGAGGTGGAGCGTATTGAGCGTAATCAAGCCGGTAGAAACTAGGACAATGATTATATATGCTCGTAGTTCTTCATCACCAAAGAAAGCCTTAACTCGACGGAGCATGAGGTAGTAGTAGAGATTGAAGTTAACCCCAAAAAACAGAACTCCGATACTAACTAGATAGGTGATGAGTGAGCTGCCGTAGTGGGCAATCCCGTCGTTATAGACGGTGAAGCCTCCAGTTCCTGCCGTTCCCATAGCGATGACAAAAGCTATCAAATAGAGGCATACCAGCTAGATAGTAGATGACAACAAAGAGGGAGAAGAGCCCTAAATAAAGCAGATAGAGGATCTGGGCAGTATTTTTCAGTTTGGATACAACCTTGCCAAAGACAGGCCCAGGGACCTCAGCCTTCATCACCTCTAAGTGACTATTCTTGGCATTGTCCATAATGGCAAGCGCGAAGACGAGTACCCCATCCCTCCAATCAAGTGAGTAAAACTTCGCCAGAAGAGGAGGGAACGAGCTGAGAACTGAGACATCTGTCAGAATGGTCGCTCCTGTAGTTGTAAAACCAGAACTGATTTCAAAGAAGGCATCGATGACGCTTGGGATTTGTCCTGAAAAGACAAAGGGAAGTGCTCCGAAGAAAGACCATAGAATCCAACAGAGGGCGACGATTAAGACTCCCTCCTTAGTATAAATTCGCTGATTTTTGGGTTTCCGTAAAATTCCCAAGCTACCAAGAAGTATTAAAATTCCAATTGTTGTAAAGAGAGCTGTAAATACTTGGCTGGATTCTTGATAATAGGTTGCTACGCTAACAGGGCACTAGGAGGAGAACCGCCTCAATCAAGAGAAGTTTTGAGAGGAGGTAACGAATCATACTTTTTATTCATCTTTTACCTCTCAATCAGATCATAAATCTTGGTGATGTTTGGTAATAAGGTCGTCACGAGTAACTGATCTCCTACCTCAAGTCTATCCTCTCCAGTAGGGAAGATTGTTTTTCCTTTTCGGATAATGGCTGCGATGAGAACCCCTTTTTTCAATTTCAACTGTGAAAGAGGTTTAGCAGTCATTTTATTAGCTTCCTTGATTTGGAATTGAAGAGTTTCAATTTGACCGTTTGCTAGATGGTGCATGGCTTTGAAGGTCTGAGTATTGGGCGTTTACTCGACCACGGATAAAGTGCATAATGGTATCCACTGCAATGCTTTTGGGTGTGATGATACTTGAAAAATCAGGTGCATGGATAATCTCTAAAAGGCTAGTGCGATTCACCTTGGTGATATTCTTATGAACACCAACACGGTCTAAGAACATAGAGGTAATGATGTTTTCCTCATCAACCCCAGTCAAAGTTGCAACTGCATCATAGTTGAGAGCACTTTCCTCAAGCAAGATATCTTTGGCAGTTCCATCTCCCTGTACGATATAGAGATTTGGGAATTTTTCACTGAAGAGACGAGGCTCTCTCAGGATTAATCTCGATAACTTGGTGTCAATACGGCTATCTTTTAAAAATGCCAAGTAGGTAATAAGCAATTTTTCCAGCACCAACGATGAGCAAAGCTTTTCACTGCACGTGATTTGAAATAGTTATGGAAGAGCATCATATCTACACGATTCCCAGTAACAAAAATTCTATCTCTGTCCTGAATAGTAATATCACCGCTCGAATCATAAGTTGATGGTCTCGTTCCATAGCGCAGACAATGATATTACCAAATTTTTACGAAAATCTGAGATTGGCATTTGACAGAGACCGCTGGAATCTTTGACAACAAACTCCATTAGATTGACCCGTCCTCCCGAGAACCGCTCAACTGAGAGTGCATTCGGGAAATCAATGATATTTGAGATAGCACGGGCGGCTAGGAGTTCTGGATTAACGATAAGTGAAAATCCAAGAATATTTTTCTCTTTGAAAATAGGCATTGAGTATTCAGGATTTCGCACTCGAACGATGGTTTCTTTAGCGCCCATTTTTTTAGCAAAGTACCGCTGAAATCATATTCACTTCATCGTGTTCTGTTAGAGCGATAAAGATATCACACTCTTGAACGCCGGCTTGCTCTAAGATGGCAAAGTCTGCTCCATTTCCAGGAGTCCCATGATATCAAAGCGACTGACAATATGATCGAGAACAGCCTCATCTTGTTCGATGAGGACAACGTCGTGTTTTTCTGCAACCAGTGAACGGCAGAGGCGAAACCGACTTTTCCCTCCACCAACAAGGACAATTTTCATATAAAAACCCTACTTTTTCATGATGTAACTATCATACCTTTTTCGCAAAAATGCACTTGCTAAGCCATTTTAGAGGATAAGAAAAAGACTTTTTTAAGTTTTCAAAGATAAAATCGGTCACCTTCATAGAAATGTCTATTATATGAAGTGATTTCGCTCATTTAATATCCTTTCTCAGAAAAAGAATGACTAAGTATGGAAAATATCATCAAAAAGTAAAAATCAAGTCATTTCTATTGACAATGATTCTGAAAGTGTTATACTAAGAAAGTAGTTTCGCTGATTTACTTCAAACCTGTTGTGAGGTAAGTTAACGATGCCTTAACCACGCTGTTTGCTGAGCTTGACTCCGGGCAGTGTGGCTATTTTTTTGCAATGGTGAAAGGAAGCAAGTCATGACAAATCACATTGTATTATTTGAACCTCAAATTCCACAAAATACAGGCAATATCGCGCGTACTTGCGCTGCGACCAATTCTCCCCTCCACATCATCAAGCCAATGGGTTTTCCTATTGATGACCGCAAGATGAAGCGAGCTGGATTGGATTATTGGGATAAGCTAGAGATTTATTTTTACGAGAGTTTGGAGGATTTCATGTCTCAGATGAAGGGCAAACTCTATCTGATTTCTAAATTTGCTGAGAAAGTGTATTCTGAGGTGGATTTATCGACTGACGAAGACCATTATTTTCTCTTTGGACGTGAAGACAAGGGCTTGCCTGAGGACTTTATGCGAGAACATCCTGAGAAAGCTCTCCGTATTCCCATGAATGATGAACATGTCCGCAGTCTCAATGTGTCTAATACCGTCTGCATGATTGTCTATGAGGCTCTCCGCCAGCAGAACTTTGCAGGTCTTGAGCTTGTTCATACCTATGAAGCAGATAAATTGAAATAAAAAATGAACAAAATGCTTGCGCTTGCAAGCGTTTTTTGTTATGATAAAAGAGTCTTCAGGGCAGGGTGTGATTCCCGACCGGCGGTAAATTTGACTAGCTATTTTAGCTTTCTCGTCGTTGTCTTGTCTCGATATACTTTAAGTATTATCTTCGACTGCGACGCCTAGATAAATCTAAAATATCTTAGCCAAATAAGTCCGCGAGCGCAAGCTGATGTGGTGAGATTCCACAACCGACAGTATAGTCTGGATGGGAGAAGACGAAAGAATAGCTTTGTCTGTTCGGATGAGTTTATAGCTAGATTGCTAACCGCTTGCTCTGATAGAGTGAGAGGGAACTTTTGGGATATAAAAAGTGAGAATAGATAGAGGAATCCTTTCTAACTTCTTCTGATTTTATAGAAAATTGGAGGAACCTGTTATGACAAACACACGTCGACTTTCGACCATTGCGATTTTATCAGCCATCTCATTTGTGCTGATGTACTTTGACTTTCCGCTTTTGCCAGCGGCGTCCTTCCTCAAGATCGAATTTAGTATCTTGCCAGTCCTTGTGGGCTTGGTGGTCATGGATTTGCCTGCTGCTCTACGGAGTTCTCTTGCTTCGCTCACTCTTGAAAGTTGCTTCTGAACAGCCAGGGAGTGAATACTACATTGGTTTGCCAATGAATATCGTAGCTTTGGGAGTTTTTGTCATCGTCTTTGCTTTGATTTGGAAAAAAAGGAACGGACAACCCTTCGTTTCCTACTAGGCATCTCTAGCTGGGAACTATTGGATTGACTGTCGCTATGTTGGTTCTCAACTATGTTTATGCTGTTCCTTTGTACGCTCAGTTTGCTAACTTTGATATTGGAAAAATTTTGGGACTTTCCAACTACCTAATGACCATGGTATTTACCTTTTAACTTGATTGAAGGTATCATCTTTTGCCCGTTTCATTCTGGTTGTTGTACGTCCTCTTGAAACCAACCTTAAAACATTATGAGAGATAAACAAACATTTTTTTAATGAAGGGCAGTTTTGCCCTTTTACTTTTCGTTATTCTTGGCTATATGGTCAAATTTTCTATCCTGACACGCTGGTCGGTTTTGACCAACCGATTCAGACTGCCCGTTCGAGGAGACTTGCCAGATTACTTTGACTAGTTCTGTTTCCGTAGCCCATCACGCATCTGATTGATATCCCAGTGATTATCACTTGGGTTGTCATCGCAGCCTTTATCTTTTATCGTAAGCGGTGGAAGATAGAAAGCTTCTTTATGCTGGGAAATCTGGCTTTGGCAGGTCTTTTAATCGTGACCTTTAAAAATATCTACCAGCGCCCACGACCAGCTATTTTACATCTGGTGGAGGAGAAGGGATTTTCCTTTCCAAGTGGGCATTCTTTGGCAGTGACGCTGATGGTACGGTACTCTGATTGTCATTCTCAGTCAACGGATTAAAAATCCAGTCTGGAGAAAAATCGTGCAAATCGTCCTTGGCTCTCTACCTAGTCAGTGTGCTGGTATCAAGGGTCTATCTGGGAGTTCACTATCCATCAGATGTTCTTGCCAGTCTCTGTGTGGGCTTGGGAGTCCTGTTTATCGAGTTTCCCTTCTATGACAAGCTCCGCTTCCAATGGCGATTTAAAGGCAAGCAGAAGTGAGTATCAAATTCCCTTGAGGAGAAAGAAATGAAAGTCAATATAAAAGATCTTCATCCTACTCAACTATACTTATCAGAAAAGAAACTAGAAGGCATCCAGACACTTTATCAGTCAGTAGAAATAATCAATGTTGCTCCAATCAGTATTCTTGCCTTTGGAGATTGCTTGTTGATTACAGATGGGCATCACAGGGCTTATCAGGCTTTATTGGCGGGTCAAGATACGATTTCTGCTGAGTGGGATAGAGATGGTGGTGATGAACTATATCATCTCTATGCGCAAGCCTGCGAAGAAAGAAAAATTTACTCTGTTCTGGATTTAAAAAATCATATCTTAGCTCAAGATGAGTATGAAGCAAAATGGTATAACTGGTGTGATGGTTTTAATCAAGCAGCAACTCTTTTATTGAAAAGGAAAGCAGATGAAACAGACCCTACAAATAGATAATACACTGCGTCTTGTTCCTTATTATAAGGTCAATCATTGTGAGGAAGCTTTTGCTTGGTATCAGGATGTGAACCTGGTTTACCTCGTAGATGGTGTGAAGAGACCTTACAGTCAAGAAACTTTGGAAGCTATGTATTCCTATTTGGATCAGCATGGGGAACTTTTTTGGATTGAAGTCAAGGAGAAGGGAGAATGGTTTCCAATTGGGGATGTTACACTATCTCAGGATAATCTCCCCATTGTGATTGGGAATTCCGCTTACCAACATCGAGGACTTGGGAAAAAGATTCTAAGTACTTTGATTGAATTGGCTCGAGTAAAAGGATGGAAAGAATTGAGAGTCAAGGAAATCTACACCTACAATCATGCGTCTAGGCGATGTTTCAAGTCGCTTGGATTTGTGGAAAATGGAGCAACAGAAAAAGGAACGAGTTTTGTATTGAAATTAGTCTAATCTAACTTGTTTTTTAACTAAAAATCTGATAAACTATGTAGTAATTGAATAGAAATCTGCAAGACTAGTAACTCAAGGGAAGTATATCAGGGAGGAGAGCCGTGACTGCAAGCTCTCTATATGAAAGCTGGGTGAATTCACTTGCGCATGGATTTAGAAATGAAGGTCTGACTTGTCAGATGAAAAACGGATGGTACCGCGTGTCAACGCTCCGAGTGGAGTTTTTGGCATGTGGTTTTCTTTTTATCTACGAGAGACTGATGGAGGAATTATGTCAACTATTGAAGAACAATTAAAAGCGCTTCGTGAAGAAACGCTGGCTAGCTTGAAGCAGATTACTGCTGAAAATGAAAAAGAGATGCAAGATTTGCGTGTCTCTGTCCTTGGTAAAAAGGGTTCGCTTACTGAAATCCTCAAAGGGATGAAAGATGTCTCTGCTGAGATGCGCCCGATCATCGGGAAACACGTCAATGAAGCTCGTGATGTCTTGACAGCAGCCTTTGAAGAAACAGCTAAACTTTTGGAAGAAAAGAAAGTCGCAGCTCAACTGGCTAGCGAGAGCATCGATGTGACACTTCCAGGTCGTCCCAGTTGCGACTGGTCACCGTCACGTTTTGACACAAACCAGTGAAGAAATCGAAGATATTTTCATTGGGATGGGTTACCAAGTCGTGGATGGTTTTGAAGTGGAGCAAGACTACTATAACTTCGAGCGTATGAACCTTCCCAAAAGATCACCCAGCCCGCGATATGCAGGATACTTTCTACATCACAGAAGAAATCTTGCTTCGTACTCACACGTCTCCAGTTCAGGCGCGTGCTATGGATGCTCATGATTTTTCAAAAGGTCCTTTGAAAATGATCTCACCAGGGCGTGTCTTCCGTCGTGATACGGACGATGCGACCCACAGTCACCAATTCCACCAAATCGAAGGTTTGGTTGTTGGGAAAAACATCTCTATGGCAGACCTTCAAGGAACCCTTCAGTTGATTGTGCCAAAAAATGTTTGGCGAAGAGCGTCAGATCCGTCTGCGTCCATCTTACTTTCCCATTCACAGAGCCATCTGTTGAGGTGGATGTTTCTTGCTTCAAATGTGGTGGAGAAGGCTGTAACGTATGTAAGAAAACTGGTTGGATTGAAATCATGGGTGCCGGTATGGTTCACCCACGTGTTCTTGAAATGAGTGGTATCGATGCGACTGTTTACTCTGGATTTGCCTTTGGTCTTGGACAAGAGCGTGTAGCTATGCTCCGTTACGGAATCAACGATATCCGTGGATTCTACCAAGGAGATGTCCGCTTCTCAGAACAGTTTAAATAATGATTAGAAAAGTAGAAAAGGCAGATGTTGGGGTGTTGTCCAAAATTGCCAAACAAACCTTTCGTGAAACATTTGCTCATGATAATACGGAAGAGCAGTTACAGGAATACTTTGAAGAGGCTTATAGTCTGAGAGTTTTGTCAACTGAGTTGGAAAATCCAGAATCCGAAACCTATTTCATTATGCATGAAGAGGAGATAGCTGGTTTTCTCAAAGTCAACTGGGGAAGTGCTCAGACTGAGAGAGAATTAGAGGATGCTTTTGAAATTCAACGCCTCTATGTGCTACAAAAATTCCAAGGATTTGGACTAGGTAAGCAACTGTTTGAATTCGCTCTTGAACTTGCTACCAAAAATAGTTTTTTTCCTGGGCTTGGCTAGGTGTTTGGGAGCATAATACAAAAGCTCAAGCATTTTATAATCGATATGGTTTTGAAAAATTTAGCCAACATCATTTTATGGTTGGTCAAAAAGTAGATACAGATTGGTTACTGAAAAAGAAATTAAGGTAAGAAGAGGATTCTTCTATTGAAATGATAGGAAAGGAAAAGAACTAGAGTGGCAACTGTCATTCTGGAGAACTAAATTATGCTTGTATCTTATAAATGGTTAAAAGAATTGGTGGACATTGATGTGCCATCACAAGAGTTGGCTGAAAAAATGTCAACTACAGGGATCGAGGTAGAAGGTGTCGAATCACCTGCTGCTGGTCTCTCAAAAATTGTCGTCGGTGAGGTCTTGTCTTGCGAAGATGTGCCAGAAACTCACCTCCATGTTTGTCAGGTTAACGTTGGCGAAGAAGAAGCCCGTCAAATCGTTTGTGGTGCCCCAAATGTGCGTGCTGGTATCAAGGTTATGGTGGCTCTTCCAGGAGCTCGTATCGCTGACAATTACAAAATCAAAAAAGGAAAAATCCGTGGCTTAGAGTCACTTGGTATGATCTGTTCACTTGGTGAATTGGGAATTTCTGACTCAGTTGTACCTAAAGGAATTTCGCAGATGGTATCCAAATCTTGCCAGAAAATGCCGTTCCTGGGGATGAAGTCTTCTCATATCTAGACTTGGATGATGAAATCATCGAACTTTCAATCACCCCAAACCGTGCAGATGCTCTTTCTATGCGTGGAGTGGCTCACGAAGTGGCAGCCATCTATGACAAGGCAGTCAACTTTAAAGAATTTACTCTTTACAGAAACAGACCAAGCTGCAGCAGATGCTCTTTCTGTGGGCATTGAGACAGACAAGGCGCCTTACTATGCAGCTCGTATCTTGGACAATGTGACCATCGCACCAAGTCCACAATGGTTGCAAAACCTTCTCATGAACGAAGGTATCCGTCCAATCAATAACGTAGTGGACGTGACCAACTACATCCTGCTCTACTTTGGTCAACCAATGCATGCCTTTGACTTGGATACCTTTGAAGGGAATGACATCCGTGTGCGTGAAGCGCGTGCTGGTGAAAAATTGGTGACCTTGGACGGTGAAGAACGTGACTTGGAAACAAATGACTTAGTCATCACTGTCGCAGACAAGCCAGTAGCCCTTGCAGGTGTCATGGGTGGTCAAGCAACAGAAATCTCTGAGAAATCTAGTCGTGTCGTCCTTGAAGCTGCAGTCTTCAACGGAAAATCAATCCGTAAGACCAGCGGTCGTCTCAACCTTCGTTCTGAGTCATCTTCTCGCTTTGAAAAAGGTATCAATGTGGCAACTGTTAACGAAGCTCTTGATGCGGCAGCTAGCATGATTGCAGAACTTGCAGGTGCGACGGTGCGTAAAGGTATCGTTTCAGCAGGGTGAGCTTGATACTCTGATGTGGAAGTTTCTTCAACTCTTGCCGATGTTAACCGTGTCCTTGGTACAGAACTTTCTTACGCGGATGTAGAAGACGTCTTCCGTCGTCTTGGCTTTGGTCTTTCTGGGAATGCAGACAGCTTTACAGTCAGCGTACCACGTCGTCGTTGGGATATCACAATCGAAGCAGACCTCTTTGAAGAAATCGCTCGTATCTATGGATATGACCGCTTGCCAACCAGCCTTCCAAAAGACGATGGTACAGCTGGTGAATTGACTGCGACACAAAAACTCCGCCGTCAAGTTCGTACGATTGCTGAAGGAGCAGGTTTGACAGAAATCATCACCTACGCTCTAACAACTCCTGAAAAAGCAGTTGAGTTTACAGCTCAACCAAGTAACCTTACTGAACTCATGTGGCCAATGACAGTGGACCGTTCTGTCCTCCGTCAAAATATGATCTCAGGTATCCTTGATACGGTTGCTTACAACGTGGCTCGTAAGAACAAAAACTTGGCCCTTTACGAGATTGGAAAAGTCTTTGAACAAACAGGTAATCCAAAAGAAGAACTTCCAAATGAAATCAACAGCTTTTGCCTTTGCCTTGACAGGCTTGGTTGCTGAAAAAGATTTCCAAACAGCAGCAGTTCCAGTTGATTTCTTCTATGCTAAGGGAATCCTTGAAGCCCTCTTTGCTCGTTTGGGACTCCAAGTAACTTATACAGCAACATCTGAAATCGCTAGCCTTCATCCAGGTCGTACAGCTATGATTTCACTCGGTGACCAAGTTCTTGGTTTCCTTGGCCAAGTGCATCCAGTCACTGCTAAGGCCTACGATATTCCAGAAACGTATGTAGCTGAGCTCAACCTTTCAGCCATCGAAGCTGCCCTTCAACCAGCTGCTCCATTTGTGGAAATCACGAAATTCCCAGCAGTCAGCCGTGACGTTGCCCTCCTCCTCAAGGCAGAAGTCACTCACCAAGAAGTTGTGGACGCTATCCAAGCTGCAGGCGTGAAACGTTTGACAGATATCAAACTCTTTGACGTCTTCTCAGGCGAAAAATTGGGACTTGGTATGAAGTCAATGGCCTATAGCTTGACCTTCCAAAATCCAGAAGATAGCTTAACGGACGAAGAAGTCGCACGCTACATGGAAAAAATCCAAGCGTCTCTCGAAGAAAAAGTCAATGCAGAAGTGCGTTAAAGTATCAATCCATCCTTCGGGGTGGATTTTTGCTTTTCAAATAACAATTCAGGATCAAAAATGGACAGTTGAGGAACAGGGAAGATAAATCTCGAGTTTACTGAGTGTATAATGGATTTATCACTAAAAGCGCTCCAGGCCATATTTTACATAGCTATAGTCTTATAAAAATGGACAGAAAGCATTGTAAAGGCTATCAAAAAGGAGTATAATGAGTGCAAGACATTTTCGGAGGTGAAAGATGCTAGAAGTAAGAAGTCTAGAGAAAAGTTTTGGATCCAAGCAAGTTTTGTTTGGTATTGACTTTTCAAGCGCGACCAGGTCGTATTTTGGGATTAGTCGGGAAAGAAATGGTGCTGGGAAAACAACGATTTTTCCACAGTATGTTTGAAATTTTTTTAGAATATCAAGGAGAAATCAGTCTGGATGGACAGGATATTCGTCAGGAGACCTACGCTCGGATTGGCTATCTGCCTGAAGAACGCAGTCTTATGCCTCAATTGACAGTTCTTGAACAAGTTCGTTATTTGGCTACTCTAAAAGGCATGGATGCCAAGGAGGTCAAGGAAAAACTCCCTCAATGGATGAAGAGGTTGGAAGTAAAAGGAAAGCTGACAGATAAAATCAAGAGTCTGTCAAAAGGAAATCAGCAGAAGATTCAGCTCATCATTACTCTGATTCATGAGCCAGACTTGATTATCTTGGATGAGCCTTTCAGTGGATTTGGACCCAGTCAATACAGAATTGCTCAAGCAAGTCATCTTTTCAAAGAGAAAAGAGCGCGGTGCAACCATTATCTTTTTCTGACCATGTCATGACCAACGTTGAGGAACTTTGTGACGATATTCTCATGATTCGAGATGGCCGTGTGGTCTTGCATGGACCAGTTCAGGATGTTCGCAATCAATACGGGAAAACGCGTCTCTTTGTTTCAAGTGAACGAAGCAAGGAAGAATTGGAAAATCTTCCTCATGTCAAACAGGTGAGCTTGACCAAACAAGGTAGTTGGAAATTGATCTTGGAGGATGAGAGCGCTGGAAGGAACTCTTTCCCAATCTTGACTCAAGGGCAATACATCGCAACCTTTGACCAGCAAGCGCCAACAATCGATGAAATCTTTAAACTAGAATCAGGGGTGGAAGTATGAGAAATATGTGGGTTGTAATGAAGGAAACCTATCTTCGACATGTCAAATCGTGGAGTTTCTTCTTTATGGTGATTTCACCATTCTTGTTTATCGGTCTCTCTGGAGGAATTGGCTATCTCCAAGGCTCTTCTATGGCTCAGAGTGGCAAGATAGCAGTAGTCAGCACTGTTCCAGCTGTGACAGACAGTCTTAAATCTACCAATGGTCTCAATTTTGATTATCAGGATGAAGCAAGTGCTCAAGCTGCTATCAAGGATGAAAAATTAAAAGGCTATCTGACCATTGACCAAGAGGATAGTGTCTTGAAGGCAGTTTATCACGGTGAAACTTCCCTTGAGATTGCTATTAAGCTAGGAGTAACGAGCAAGTTAAATGAGCTTCAAGATCAACTCAATCGTTCGGCAGCCAATTTGTCACAAGAACAGGAAAAACGCTTGGAACAAACAGTTAACTTTACGGAGAAAATTGATGAATCCAAGGAAAATAAAAAAATGATTCAAACCTTTGCGGCCGCAGGGCTTGGTTTCTTCCTTTATATGATTTTGATTACCTATGCTAGTGTCACTGCTCAGGAAGTGGCTAGCGAGAAAGGAACCAAAATTATGGAGGTGGTCTTCTCTAGTATCCGAGCTAGTCATTATTTCTACGCTCGCATGCTGGCTCTGCTTCTTGTGATTTTGACCCATATTGGCATTTACGTCGTGGGTGGACTTGCTGCCATTCTTCTCTTTAAAGACCTACCAATCTTGGCACAATCTGGTATTTTAAACCATATAGGAGAGGCTTTCTCGCTCAACACCTTATTGTTTGTCTTGGTTAGCCTCTTTATGTACGTTGTTTTAGCAGCCTTCCTAGGTTCTATGGTTTCTCGTCCTGAGGATTCAGGAAAAGCCTTGTCGCCTTTGATGATTTTGATTATAGGTGGTTTTTTTGGAGTGACAGCTCTAGGTGCAGCTGGTGACAATCTCATCTTGAAGATTGGTTCTTATATTCCCTTTATTTCGACCTTCTTTATGCCATTTAGAACCATTAATGGCTATGCAAGTGGTCTAGAAGCTTGGATTTCGCTTGCTATTACAGTAATTTTTGCAGTGGTAGCAACAGGATTTATCGGACGCATGTATGCTAGTCTCGTTCTTCAAACAGATGATTTAGGAATCTGGAAAACCTTTAAACGTGCCTTAGCTTATAAATAGAAGAGCCTCGCGAAAGCGAGGTTTTTTAGAGACAAAAAGAGTGGAATTCAGAAAAATATTTTTTTCATATCTATTGACTTTTAGTAGTGAAAATTTGGTATGATAGTAGAGCGGTATTGTTTACCCCATTTGAAAGGCCCCGGAACCTTTCAAATACTCTTTCGATGGGACGGAACATCCGTCACCTGTAAACAAAAAAATCGAACTATTCATAGGAGAAATCATGAACAAAACTACATTTCATGGCTAAACCAGGCCAAGTAGAACGTAAATGGTACGTTGTTGACGCAACTGATGTACCTCTTGGACGCCTTTTCAGCAGTAGTTGCTAGCGTACTTCGCGGAAAAAAACAAACCAACATTTACACCACACACTGATACAGGTGACTTTCGTAATCGTTATCAATGCTGAAAAAAAGTTAAATTGACTGGTAAAAAGCAACTGATAAAGATCTACTACACTCACTCAAACCACCCAGGTGGATTGAAACAAATCTCTGCTGGTGAACTTCGTTCTAAAAAAATGCAGTACGTTTGATCGAGAAATCAGTTAAAGGTATGCTTCCACACAATACTCTTGGACGCGCTCAAGGTATGAAAGTTGAAAGTATTTCGTTGGAGCTGAGCACACTCACGCTGCACAACAACCAGAAGTTCTTGATATTTCAGGACTTATCTAAGGAAAGGAACAATAAAGTATGTCACAAGCACAATATGCAGGTACTGGACGTCGTAAAAAAACGCTGTTGCACGCGTTCGCCTTGTTCCAGGAACTGGTAAAATCACTGTTAACAAAAAAGATGTTGAAGAGTACATCCCACACGCTGACCTTCGTCTTGTAATCAACCAACCATTCGCAGTTACTTCAACTGCAGGTTCATACGACGTTTTCGTTAACGTTGTAGGTGGTGGATACGCTGGTCAATCAGGAGCTATCCGTCACGGTATCGCTCGTGCCCTTCTTCAAGTAGACCCAGACTTCCGCGATTCATTGAAACGCGCAGGACTTCTTACACGTGACTCACGTAAAGTTGAACGTAAGAAACCAGGTCTTAAGAAAGCTCGTAAAGCATCACAATTCTCAAAACGTTAATCAATACGATTATATCAACGTTTCGAAAAGCACTTCATGGTTCACACCATGGGGTGTTTTTGATGATTTTTAACAAAATTCACACCACTTTTCACACCAAATTCACACCATTACTTTTTTAAGATTACGAAATGCAATTTCTCCAACAGCCATTGGAATGACATTCGAAGTATTTGACATAAGTCTTTAGTTGTAATCGTATCACTATGAGTTAGAGCTTCAGAAATAGCTTTCAAGTGAAGTTCCTGCCTGTTTTAGCTAGATGTTGCCCTGTATGTCGTAATTTATGAGGGTGTAGCATGTGTAAGCTCTGGATGACGACGTTTGACAGATTTTCATTTTATTATTAAGATAGTCAGAGTGTAGAGGGGCTATTAACATTACCCTTCGTATTGATATAAAGTAAAGACATATTGTTCATCAGATTGGATAATACCAAATTTTTGCCAGCTCAGTTTTTTGTTGCTTTTTTTCCAAGATTGGAGCAATTCAGTTAATTCAATAGGGATTTGAAAAGTTGTTTTTCTTGTTACCTTTTGTAGATTTTTACATTTTTTTATATTTATCTAAGGCTTGAATCAATTGAATTTCCTGTTTCTTGATGTTAATGTGTTTCCATTGCAAAGCTATAACTTTTCTGATTTTCTATCTCCTAAGAAAAAGTAGTATAGAATAGCACATAATCTTTGAATGAGATCTTCCCATTTTTCTAAATCATTTTCAAAAAGCTGTAAACCATGCTTGAAGTTCTTCTTGAGATAGATATAAATCTTCATCTTTTTAGATTCCTGTAACTTGATTTTTCTTAGTGGCTTTGATACGACTTTATATGTTTTTAGATAGGTGATTAGTTTCGATATACTCTAATTCTTCTGCCCAGTCAAAGATAGAATTAACGTAGCTTCTGATAACTTTGAAATTTGCATATTCTTCAGCCTTTTTGAGTTAATAGATTTAAAACAACTTGTTTATTTTTGATTGAGAAACTCAATAGAGTAGTTACCAAGCATAGGTAAGATATGTTTTCTAAAGGCAATTTCTGTACCAGTTATAGTCGCTTGAGAAGGTGGCTTTGTCGTAGAAGTAGTTTGTCCTGCTTTGTAGGATTCCCACCAAACGTTTTTATAGAAGTCGGAAAAGAGTATAGAACCATTATTTTCTAGTAAGGCTGATTCTCCACTAAGAATTTTGTCAATCTTGTTTCTGAAGTTCTAGTTCGTATTTTTTTGCTTCACTCCTTGTTTTGAATCGTTTTTTTCAATCACTTTCTTATCAACACCTAGTGAAGACTTGACTTCCTCAGGAATGTAGATTCGTAAGCGATAAGTTCCATTTTTAGTTTTTGTAATTGACATAGTATTCTCCTTTTTAATTGAGCTAGAAAAATACCGTGATTTCATTATAACAAACCACGGTAGAAATGCTACTGATTTTTGTAACCAGCGATTGATTTCTGATTTATCAAAGCGAATAGTTTTTCCAACTCTAATGTGAGGTAATCCTTTTTAATCCAACTATCTAGAGTATTGTTTGAGATGCCTAGATAGTGGTAAGCCTGCTGTTTGTTTAAAAATGGGCTTTCAAGGTTACTATTGTTCAATCTATTTTTCAATTTCTTTTTTGATTAGTTCAGCTAGTAGATGCTGAATCTGTTGAACTTTGTTTGTCTGGTAAAATAACTTGCATCTGTTCCTCCAATATGTGATATAATAGAGGTATCAAGAGATACCCTATTTATTTTTCTTGATTATCTGTAACCTCGTCCTCGCTCGCCAAAGTTTCGGATGGGGTTTTTGTTTGTCGTACTCCCATATATCCCATTGATTGTTGAGTCCAACCTTTGAAACTAGTATGGATAGAAGTCTTCTTTACTTTTTCATTTCGTTATCAGTGTAAAATCGTAAGATAAGTAAGTATCATATCCAATCTCTGGGATTCGTCTCAGAATATTCAATGTTCTTGTAGGGTGAGATTCATAAAAATAGGTTCATCCCCCACACCTTTTTAACGTTGCTAGATGTTCAATTCTTCGAACATATTGTGATAAATCCTCACGATTATTTCCTTTGGTATAGTAGAAGAAGGTCAAAGGATGTTTAGAACTTGTGATAATAATGACCTTAGCAGCGCCTATTTTATTTTGATAACGAGCTGAGATAGGACTAATATTATATGGATCTAAAACTTTTAACCAGTCTGAAGCGGTTAAGCTATCTCCTCGGACATCATCGAGTAGTAGTATCTCTTCCCGTTTACCTCATCAAACATATTTGTACCTGCGGTCAGGACTGATTGCCATTTTTTATTATTCAGCTTTGCTAACTGAATAAGACCTTTTGCTATCTCTTTTGCAAATGTTGACTTGCCAAGTCCAGATTCACCGTATATGAATAGGATTGTCTTTTTGAACTCTCCGTTTTCCAGTTCATCTTTGTTTTGGCACACTTAATTTCTCCAATGCTTTTTAATTGCGTCGTTTACTCTAACTTTATGAACTGTATAAAGAGTATGATATTGCTTATTAGCAGTATTTCCTTTTTCGTAATATTCTCGTTCAGAATGTTATCAATTAATAAATCGATATCCTCATAACTTTGTAGCACTTCTTTTTGCTTTTCCTTTAGCCAGCTTCCTTGTCTTTCGTGAAAAACTTCTAAGTAGTCTTTACCTTTCAGAGTGAATACTTCGTCAGGAGTGTATTGATACTATCTTTATCTTGTGCATGAATTAAGTAGCTAACAAGTTATCGTATCCATATCTTCCTGACTTTGCTTTTTTTCAAGATATTGAGGTTTTAGTCCGATTTGTACAGCTAAATCAGTTAGTGCTGCCCTTTCTCAAATTTGAGTAAAGCGTGAATATGTGGCTCTTTTTAGTTTGGAGGTTATTGAACTAGTTACACTGTCAAAAACAAGTGATGTATCCTTGTCATGCTTGATTGCGTATGCTTCGGAAACAGTTGCGACATCACTAACTCTTTTTACTATTTCCTCAAGAATTTTTTTCAATATTTGCAGACTTAATCAGTTCTTCATCCCAACCATTTTTCCAATATTTAGGATCAAAGTATTGTGTAATTGATACGGAAGTCAAAAGTGCTTCCTTCTTCTTTGAAGTCATCTAAATTAAACCTTTCTTTTTAACTATTCTTTAATTATTCTAGTGTTAGACCGTTGACAAGCTCCAGTCTAACACGTGCGTAGAATAATTAAGAATTAAATTTTGTTACTTTGGGGCTTTGCCCCAAACCCCAGCCTCTCTTGCCCGATGGCTCTCTCACCGAACCGAGAACGCTTTGTCAATTCAACAGGGACGGGGGTAGTTTTTGGCGCTTCACCCCTGCCGTTGGCATCGTTGCGCTTAAAAATCTCCACCCTCAAGCCCCTTGCGAATAGGCATTTTCCTGCTAATGAGGTCGTGCCGACACTAAACCGATGATGGAACTTAAAAATAAGCTTACTGTCGTATCTAACAAGTGTAGCAGAAAAAGCGCTAGCTATACCTTTGAAAAATAGCTCTTGCATCCGTTGATTTAACCGTTCCTCGTCTCTTACTTGAATAGTACGAAACATCTTGACAACTTCCCTCTAATTGAAAATATCCATACCCTCTAGGTTTTTACGACAACTTCAGTTTTTTTCCATGTCTGGGAAAAGGAGTTGCCTATTATTCGTAGACATGAGAAAACTAGTAGATAATGAAATTATACAGTTGAAGTTATACCTACCTGGCAAATCTGACATTAAAAACGTTGACTAGACAAAATAATTCGTAAACCCTAGACTTCTACCCATGCTGTTCATCATTAACATTTTCGATAAAACATCTTTATGTTTCTTTTTATCTGTTTGTTCTAGATAAGCAAGAAAAGCCTGCCACTCATCGAAAAATCAAGTAAAGATTATGAGAGTTTTCTTCTTGTTTATTAAGTCTAGCTTCAAAAACGTTGGCAGACTGTTTCGAAAAGTTCTAGACAGTAAAAAGCCTCTTGCGATATGGTTGCAGTTATTGGAAACATTTCTTCATCTGCTTTAAAGTCCAAAAAAAGTAAGCTTCAGCATCTGTATCATAAAATGAAATGAGGCCTAGAAGTCTTCTCAAAAAGTAGACTTTCCTGAACCAGATGGGCCTACGATTATCCAAGCGAAAAACGATTTATGTCAACAGTGACAGGGGAGGGTTGTCCCCTGATGTTGACGTCGAAAACGTTTTTTTATCATGCTAGAAATCCTCTTCTCTGTGAGGGTTTTTGCATTAGAATCATGTCATTAGTTGACACTAAAACGAATTTTTGATAGCAATAAACGGTTCTCGCTAGAGCGACTAACAACGCAATCTGTAGAATCGTTTGACATAGTTTTTTTACAACTTGTCTTACTTTTTGTTTCAAAAGTCTTCAAGAGTTTCATCAGAGATTTCTGTCAATATAAACAAAGTAAATACCTTGTTCCGCAACTTCGACACCTTGCGTGAAAATGAGTGAAGAAATTGGTAGTTCTGTTATCCCTTCTTCTGTTAGCCAGTGGTATAACTTCTCGTATAAAGGATTGTCAGAGATTTGATTTCTCTATTTGTATCGTTGCCAAGGTATGAAGAATATTTCTCCTTGGGTTGCAACCGCGAGAAGAATTACGAGCCCCAAGATTATGGGGGACTATCCAGATTAAGAACTTGATAAGAAATGCGAGTAAAACGAAACTAATTAAAGCTATGAAAAAGTTGGTAATACCACTCTAGCTTTTTAGTTTTTAAGATTTTTCATAAGCCACCTCTTTCTATTTGAGCGAAATGTCGGCAAGTTCAGTGACTAGAGCCAAGCCGATTGGTTGTTTGAGTTTATCAAGTACAAATGATAACTCATACTTGTCAACTACGATGTCGGCGTTAATCAAACTATCTAAGTTCTCGCTCTGATAGTTTTTCAACTTGACTTTTAAACGTTGGACAATAGTCCTCTTGTCCAATGCTAGCAAACTTATCGTAGAGTTTTTTTATCCACGCATGTTAGTGAAGCCCAAGTTCGTTGGTTTTCCTGACCTTCGTTCAAGATACCTTGAGAATAATCTATTACTCTTGCAACAGAAGGAACCTCTACATCGGGTGTGATACTTTCATGAATTTTTGAGTGTTCACTAACTCCTAGTTTTAAAGCCATCTAGAGTCTCTTTCTAATCGTCTTATCTAGAGTCGACGATTTGTTTTTTATAAAAGCTTTTATAAACATAGCATACTATATTTTTGATACCAACTCAAGCAAATTTTTACGATTTCCATCAAGTATAGGTGTTATAATTTTGTTTATTTTTGAGCCTGCTATAACTTTTACTTTTTAATGTTTTTAAGGGATTTATTTGTTTTTTTGAGCCTGTCTCATTGTTGTTTGTTGTAATTTATTATTAGATGTTATAGTGTTTTTGAGCCTATTTAGAAGGAGTAAAATCGTGGTTTCTTTTTAATGATTTAAACAAAAAGCGCAAAATAGATTTCATCTTAAAAATATTATCCGTTGATTTTTAAAAAGGCAACAACAGAAGAATAAACTTTCTGCAACTAAATTTTACATGATTATCTTATGATAAAGAACGATAAAAGAACTGAACTGAACGGAAAAACTTGTATCTTTAGCTTCATATAAAACGGTATTTTATCTAAAAATTAAAACTATCTATCGAGATGATTTATCACATATTGGACTTGTTTCTGCATATTCAAAATTAAAAATCCCTAAAAGCTTCATCAAACAAAATTTGACAAAAACTTAGTTGATGTTATATTAGAACGCTTTGATAGTGATGTATTTGAATATGTATTTACCAAAATTAGTTTAAGTGAACACTGCAAGCTTTTTGGAGAAGATTATTTAAAAATTCTTTGAGAACAAGGAAGACAATGTTAGAAAAATTACTCTGTTACTAGATAAATTAGGTTTATTTGATACAGTATTAAACACACTTGAACGACTTTTTAAAGATAATTCAAAAAGTTATCACAAATTTTTCAGATTTAATTGATGAAGTACATAAATCCAAAGGTCATGTCAACTCAAATTATTTAAATAGCGAGGAGTTACAAATAAATGCGGAAGCTTTTATAGAGCTATTTAAGGAAGAGGTAAATAAACAATCTTTAATGGAAATGAATGAGAAAAAGACAAAAAGAGATTGAGGGGGTACTTGAATCATATCCTTCTTATGAAACTATTGTTGAAACAGGAGGTAGTTATGTTTTCGATAGAAAAAGTGGCAGTATCAAACTTGATACTTCTCAAAAATCGTAGTGAAAAGCAAATAGATAAGTACAAATCAAAAAGATGCTATTTAGCTAGTTCTGACTCGGACTGAACTTCATCACTTAATTCGGGTAGTTATTAGTACGTAACTAAAAACATATAAAATCAAGCTCTAAAAGATTTGACTTTATACGCTTTTCTAAAATATAGAACATGTTTTTATAATATAAATGAGACTGAGCAAAAGTATTTAGAAATCAAAAACGCATAATATCAGGTGTTGAAAAACTTGATACTATGCGTTTTTATTGTGAAGATTTACTTCATATTCTCCTGAAATTGAGTTTCGCCTAGGCTCTTTTATTTGATATTCTTGACAATCTCATTAAATGAGGATATAATTTTTCCTTGCTTATCTTTTGGGTAATTTTGTTAGGGTTTTCAAAAAGTACTTCTGAAGAATCTTCTCGATCTGATTCAAATGATTGTAGGTTGAAGAACTCTTCGACCGTTAGATTTAGGGCTTTGATCACGGATTCAAGAGTTTTTATCTTGAAATCATACTCATGTTCTCTATATTTTTGAATCGCTTTAACACCCTAGCCCAGCGATTTCAGATAATTTTTCTTGACTTAATCCCTGTGCTTTTCTGCACTCACGTATGCGAAAATGCGATATGCTTTTTGTAATTTATTGTATTTCATGTTATCTACCATTTTACTATCTGTTTTTCTCTAAAAATAAGTATAATAAACTATCCAAAAACAAGAAAAGTATGGTAAAATAGTACTATAATTTAATAAAATGCATAGGGCGTTGTACAAAGGAGTTTATAGATGTCAAAACTATGGAAAAATAGTCATAGTACTACTAAAAATTGTATACAGGTGCAGTTATTTCAGCCATCGCAGCAACTGGTCTTGTCAGCACAATCGGAACTGCTCATGCAGATACGGTAGAGCTTCATTGCCTACAACTGCTCGAACTGAACCAGCTTTGGTAGAGAAAGAAGCGCCTAAGAAAGAGGAAGTAAAACTCTACTAAGGAAGAAGTCGCTGAACTTGGTGCTACTGCTAAACAAACCCAAGAAGATGCAGATAAAGCAAAAGAGGTCTTGGATTAAGCGAATGAAACTTCTGGTAAAGCAGAAAAGAAAGTTGAAAGCTTGAAACAAGCTAAAGACGATGCTCAAAAGATTGCGGACAAAGCGACACCAGAAGTTATTGAAAATGCAGAGAAGAAAGTGGAAAAAGTTCCAACTGCTGAACAAGGGTATCTTCTGCGCAAACTGCACAAGATGATGCCGACCGTAATGTTGCTATTCAAGGCAAAACTGTTGGGACTAAAACAAGCAGAAGTCACTCAAGCGCAAACTGGTGTTACTGATGCTAAAACTGCCGTTAAAGATGCAGAGGATGCTTTGAATGGTGTTGGTCTTGCAGATGCTAAAGAAAAACAAGAAGCAGCTATTACAGAAGAAAAGCGAAAGCAAAAAGTACAAGCAGATGCCCAAACGGCTCTTGATGAAGCTAAGAAGTTGGACGGTGAGCTTGCTGACCAACCAGCCAAAGCTGAAAAATACTGTTAAAACGGCTACAAAAGATGCAGAGCGCACTGAAAATGAAGCTAAAGAAGCGAAAGCTAACCTTGACAATGCGAATGCTACTTACAACCAAGCGGTATCAACTATTAACACACTTCAAGATAGCTCTAAGAAGCAAACTATTACCCTTTCCCCGGCTTTCATTCAAGCAGTGAAAGAAAATATGGCTTATAATGACCAAGATACAACTTCTTGGACTTCTGAGGAACGTAATAAACGTACATTGAACTTTACAATAAGATTGTAAGTTCACAAGTGGAACACAAAAAGCTCAATAAATACGTTCCAAGCAAAAGCAGACCAAGCTGATGAAACACGCTACGACATCAACAATCTCCCACAAGAGATTAAAGATGAGTTGAACTACTATGTAGTTGACCTCATCAACCAAAATGCGCCGTCAACTTGGACTTCCAGATGTTGTTCTTTCAAAAACTCTCTTGAATTTGCCGACAAGGTTGCAAAAGAGTATGTGAAAGCGAACTTTCTAAAAGCAATGGAAGATGACTACCACGCTAAAGGTGGTGTCGGTCACTATGCTAAGGGTATCAACAAGATTGCCAAAGAGTACAACATGCCTACTACTGATGCAGAGGTTGAAGCACGTGGTGACAATACTATGAGAACTCTGTAACGACTTATAGTTTCCATAATTTTTGACGATGAGGATGGAGTTTACCGTAAAACTCTTGGAGAAATGAAAGCTAGTTGTACGATGACCTTGTTATGCTTGTGTCAACTAAGGTGACTATGTTCACACTGAGGTATCCTCCAATTTGACCATGCTCACGAAACCATCTACTTCGGTGGTGTAGCGCAAAAGTAAAAACAGACGACTTCTATACTACTCACTCTTGACTGCTATTCGTAGTGAATATGTAGACGGTTCTAAATGGATAAAATGCCTATTGCCAGCCCACTAAGTGATGAAGTCATTGAGCGTAAATTGAGCGAAGCTCGTCAAGCACTGCTGATGCTATGCTTGCTCGTGATAATACACAATCTACTTTTTGAAGCAAAAACAAAAAGCAGAATCTGATGCTAAACTTGCTCTTTACAAATGCTGAAGCTAACTCTGACTGCTTTGAAGAACGGTGAGAGTCCACTTGCAAATGCCCAAAAGGCTTTTTTGATGAAGGAAATACCGTCATGATAAAGCAGTAGTTACTTTTCTAACGCTAACGCTCTTTGTCAATACTTTGACTACTACACAGTCGGCAAAAGAAGAAGCTCTTAAAGATGCACAAGCTAAACTTAAAGACGCTGAACAAGTTCTTAAAAACTGCACAAGAAACGCTTAAAGCAGAAGAAGATAAGATGAAAGAGCTTTGAAGCGATTGCTGAAAGCAAAGCCCAACGGTATCTACTGCTAAGAAAGCACTTCAAGCAGCATAAGACGAAGTTAAACAAGCCGAAAAAGAGCTTGCAGACCTTAAAGGTGCGCACACTCGTTTGAAAAGAAGCGAAAGCAGAGCTTGAGAAAGCAGAAGCAGAGCTTAAAGATGCCTACAAAGCACAAAACAAAGCCAGTAGACTTTGAGGTTAAGAGCCTTGCAGCAGGTCAAGCCCGAACTGCTTACGAAACTGCAAAGCGAAGTTTGAAGAAGCAGAAGCAAAACGTAAAGAGCTTTGAAAAATCAGGCTACCAACCAGTCCCAGTTGTCGATGATAAAGGGAATGTGGTGGATTACAAAGCAGAGAAAGTAACGGTAGGAACTAGAGACGATAAAACATATCAAACGCCTGCACAAGCTACAAATGCAAAAGCAGAACCCTAGAAACAACTTCCCAAATACAGGAACAAAAGAATCGAATCTCCTCGCATTGCTTGGAGCAAGTGTTGGACACTAGCTTTTAGCAGGAAAACGAAAATATAATAGATAAAAAGAAAGAGAGCGGTGGCTCTCTTTCTCTATTACAGTTCAGTTATATATAAATTTTTTATATGTTGTGAACTTTTTGGTAAAATCTAGCTCAATTCGTGTATTTTTAGGGTAAAGTTCACACCATTCAAAACGAAATTTATTAAAATTTAATGAAATTCTATTTTTCTGAAAAAGGGAAAACATTGATTTTTAAGCATTTACTGAAGGTTATTCAAATCATAGTTTTTCAACCAATATTTAATTCCTTTCGTCTGTTAATAACATGAGCTTTTTAAATCAATCATATCTTGAACAGTAGGTTCATAATTTTTCAATCATTGATGATCCGATAGCATACCAAACGGTATCAAAAATCTGGGAAGTTATCAAATTGAACTCCTAAAATAGCTAATTTATCTTTATTTACATCAAGAGTCACAGTAAACCTCCTTGTATAGTACTACTATTAGTATATCATAAATTTGTTAGATTCACACTAAGGAATAGAGAATGGTATTTAATTAAAAGATATAATAAACAAGAAAAACAGTAAACCTTTTCGATTTACTGCTCTTCTACATAATTTATTAGTTATTTCATTTTTCTTAACTGTTGTAAAAATATCTCTGCAATCCCAACAATACAACAATACCATCAACTATAGGTATAACATACCAAATACTCTGTGCTCCAAATATGTATGGAAGAAAATCATGATTGGAATAAATAAAATTACTTGCCTTTAGCATAACTAAAACACCAGCTATTTTTACCATCTCCAATCGCTTGGAAAAATGTCATAATCATAATCATTACCCCATAAACAATGAAAATACTATACATTATACGAAAGTTTGGAACCGCTAAAAATAGTGTTTCATCAGACAATCCAAATAAATTAAGAATCTGTTTAGCAAATCCTTCTGCCGGTATCCAAAAACAAGCTGCCAATACAATGGAACTAATAGTAAAAACATTGAATATTTTTTACTCTATTATATTGCTTCGCTCCGAAATTGGCACTCAATAGCAGGTTGTATCTCTTGACTCATTCTCCCATAGCGGAATGAAAGAAAAAGCTTTGTATTCTTAATGATACTGCCATAATGGCTGCTGAAGTTTTCCTCCATATCGAAATGCCTGACTATAAAAGAAAACTCTGTTGAATAATAGTAGCACCTGCATAAGCATAGCAGAAACTCCTACCGAAAAACATCTCTCCTGTTATTTCCTTTTCTTTTCTCATCAAGCCAATTTTACAGTTTCACTTTTTTTCTTAAAATACCAAAGCGTAAATACTGCCTGAATAAATTGTGCTGTTATTGTAGCAATAGCAGCTCCCTCAACTCCATGTTCTCTAAACATTATCATTAAAAACTGGATCTAATACTATATTTATTCCTGCTCCCAATGACATCATTAACATGGCTCGTTTCATTAAACCCTCACCACGCATCACCATATTAGCTGCCTGTGCAAAATTCACAAATATGGATCCAAGAAAAATAATTCGTAAATAACGAGTAGAAAGATCTAAAAGTTCTCCTTAGCTCCAAATATCATAAGAAGTTGTCCGCAAAATAAATACCCTAATATTGTAACGATTGTTGACAATAACAAAATCCCAAAAGCAAAAGATTCCCCATAACTTTGTCAATGGTTCTTTGATTTCCTTCTCCAGTGCTCTGGAAAGTAAGATGCTGACCCCCTACACCAATCAAGGTAGCAATCCCTGTATTGATGTAGGTAAATGGGGTAGCAATGCCTACTGCCGTCATGGCTTTTTTTCACCAAGTATTTGACCCGCAAAAATCCCATCCATTAACGGATATAATCCAATAACAATCATTCCTAATATCGCAGGTAATGATAGCTTAATTAATATTTGTAATGGCTGCTCTGTTAACAGCTCTTTACTATTTTTATTCATACAATTACACCTCTTCTTCTGTTTTTCTATTAGAACGTCAATGACCATTTTTTTAAGAATGTGACGTTGTGAAATTAAATGTTCTCTGATACCCAATGTCTCACAACCTAAGATGAAAGTATTAATCAAATCATTGAGTAAATTCCAAGATTCTTTAGAAATCTTCAAAACCTCCGTTTTCCTCTAACATTTGCTCAAAAATCCTTTATATTACTATCTCTTATATCTTGATAAAGTTGTTGTAAGGTTTCATCTTCCTGCATCGACTGCAAGAACATAACATATATTGGAACAAAATATTGTTGGAAAGCGCCTTATCAACCATTAGTTCAGCTAATACCTCTATACCTAAAGGGTTTTGGAATTTCAGCTATCTAATAATATCTTCCCTATATTTACAACCTCGGATCATCATGTCGTAAAGAATTTCAGATGTACTTTTATAATGATGATACAATCCTCCTGCGGATAGTCCGGTAGCTTGTACTAAATCATGCATACTTGTGTTTTTATATCCCTTTATTGTAAAAACTTCCAATGCAATATTCTGTATTTCTAATTTTCTTTCATTTGCTGATAGCCTTTCTCTTTTCATTTGCTCCTCCTTGCCGATACAGTTGTCGGTAATTATATTTTAACATTAACTAACCAAAATTGTCAATATCTCAAATATACAAGATAACCTATAATATTTTTATCGTGTAGAAAAGTTCTTTCAAATGAGATTAAAAATCCCTGACAAAAGTAATCCCCATAACCATAAAAGGTGATATGATATTTATAAAACATGATTTATTGTATATCAAAAATAAAAACATTTCATTTAACTGTTGAACAGATTGTTTCTTATTAACCTATGAAGATATTTTTAGATTTTGTAGAAAATCGTTGATACAAAAAGCAAGTGACTGTTAGAAAATCACTTGCTTTGTTTTTTAAACAATAATGGTGTGAATTTTGGTATTTAGTAGCTCAATTCGTGTATTTTGGGGTAAAATTCACACCATTCGAATCAAATTAGTTGAAAATTAGATGAAAATCTGCTTTCTGTAAACAATGGAAAACGCTGATTTTTAAAGGGTTTTGAAAATTTATTAAAACTAACTCTGTTCAAACCAGGTCTTAAGAAAGCTCGTAAAGCATCAGCAATTCTCAAAACGTTAATCAATACGATTATATCAACGTTTCAAAGCACTCAAGAGTTTACCTCATGGGTTCTTTTTATGTTTTTTGAAAAAGTTCACCCTCAAAGTTTACCTTATTTTCACCTTATTGTTTTAAAGACTTTAAGGCAAATTCACTGACCTGCCAGGGACTACATTAGAAGTATTGACATAAATCTGTGTTGTACCTGTGTCGCTATGTGTTAGAGCTGGAAATTTTTCAAGCGAAACTCTAGCTTGTTTTGCTGGTGTGGCGCTTGAACATTATGCTTATCCATAGTATTTTGTGTTATAATGTAGAAACGATATAGAAAATAAAAAGAATCTACTTTAAATTCTGTAAATTTCACTTTGTGTAAACATGAGAAAAATATTGAATGTAGATAATGACGGGAGATGATTTACAATGATAAGTTTAGAGCTGTTGTCTGAAGAAAATAGTTTAGACGTCTATTTTTTTGAAAAAAGAGAATCAAGAGTATTTTGAGCGGAATTTATCTCCTAGACCAGCTAACTATTTTGATTTAGAAGGTTTTAAAGAAATTACGAGGGAATTGTTAACGGAACAAACGAATCGGGATGTCTACATGCATCTTATCAGAGATTCGCAAGGTGTTATGGTCGGAAGAATCAATTTAAGTGCTTTTAGAGAATAATCGAAAAACAGCAGAGCTTGGGTATAGGATTGGGGAAAATGTTAGCAATTTAGGTTATGCCAGCGAAGCGGTTAAACTCGTTTTAGAAAAAGCCTTCACGACTTATGATTTCAATAGAATCATTGCAGGAACGGCAACAGGTAATCTAGCCTCTCAGAGGGTGCTTTTAAAAAATGGCTTCACCTTTAGTAGGGTTATAGAAAATGACTTACAAATTCATAATGAGTGGGTTCATACAGCAGTATTTGAGATAACGAGGTCATAATATCATCATTCCCAGTCCACAGATAAGGCTGATGGAGTCATCAATCTTTCCAGGCATTTAAGAGGACTTGTACTGCCCCCTAAAAAGTCAGATAAAAATTTAAGTAAAGGATTTAGTTCTGTATTGTACAGGGTAAGTCCTTTTCACATTGTAACAGTTTTTACTTTTTCGTCAGAGTCGGATGAGAGAAGTTGTTGGAAAAATAGGCCCTGATATGATAGAAATCGTTTACAAATAACTTTAAAAATGGTATGATTTAATTAAACCGGTTTACTTCAGTTGTTATAAATCTCTAATTTGAGATTTAGTTCTATTGATTTTACAATATGTTTATTGAGGTGTACATGCAAACAAAAACAAAGAAGCTCATTGTGAGTTTGTCTTCACTTGTTTTATCAGGATTTTTATTAAACCATTATCTGACAGTTGGAGCGGAAGAAACGACTACGAATACCATTCAGCAAAGCCAGAAGGAAATTCAGTATCAGCAAAGGGATACCAAAAATTTAGTTGAAAATGGTGATTTTAGTCAGACGGAGAACGGAAGCAGTCCTTGGACAGGAAGCAGCCCAGGGGTGGTCAGCTTGGGTAGACCAGAAGAATAGTTCTTCAGGTGCCTCAACTCGAGTCATTGAAGCCAAGGATGGGGCTGTCACTATCTCAAGTTCTGAGAAACTAAGGGCAGTGGTTCACCGTATGGTCCCTATTGAAGCTAAGAGAAAGTATAAACTGCGTTTCAAGATTAAAACAGATAATAAAGTCGGGATTGCCAAGGTTCGTATCATTGAGGAAAGTGGTAGGACAAGCAATTGTGGAATTCTGCAACGACGTCAGGAACAAAGGACTGGCAGACCATTGAAGCAGACTATAGCCCGACTTTAGATGTTGATAAAATCAAGCTGGAGTTATTCTATGAAACAGGAACTGGGACTGTTTCCTTTAAGGATATTGAGCTGGTAGAGGTAGCAGACCAGCCTTCTGAGGATTCTCAAATAGATAAACAGCTTGAGGAAAAAGATTGATTTACCAATTGGGAAAAACATGTTTTTGCTCTTGCGGACTATACTTATAAGGTAGAAAATCCTGACGTTGCTTCAGTCAAAATGGAATTTTAGAACCTCTTAAGGAAGGGACAACCAATGTCATTGTCAGTAAAGATGGCAAGGAAGTGAAAAGATTCCTTTGAAGATTCTAGCCTCTGTTAAGGATGCATACACAGACCGTTTGGATGACTGGAATGGCATCATCGCTGGGAATCAATACTATGATTCTAAAAATGAACAGATGGCCAAGTTAAACCAGGAGCTGGAAGGAAAGGTAGCTGATAGCCTATCCAGTATTTCAAGTCAGGCGGACCGCACCTATTTGTGGGAAAAATTTTCAAATTATAAAACGTCTGCGAATCTAACTGCCTCTTATCGGAAATTGGAGGAGATGGCCAAGCAAGTGACCAATCCTTCTTCTCGTTATTATCAAGATGAGACCGTCATTCGAACAGTCAGGGATTCCATGGAATGGATGCATAAACATGTCTACAATAGTGAAAAGCATTGTTGGGAACTGGTGGGATTATGAAATCGGTACACCTCGCGCCATCAACAATACCTTATCTCTGATGAAAGAATACTTCTGATGAGGAAATAAAAAAATATACAGATGTGATTGAAAAATTTGTGCCAGATCCCGAACATTTCCGAAAGACGACTGATAATCCATTTAAGGCTCTAGGTGGAAACTTAGTGGATATGGGAAGGGTAAAAGTAATAGCTGGTTTACTGCGCAAGGATGACCAAGAAATTTCTTCGACCATTCGTTCGATTGAGCAAGTGTTCAAGCTGGTAGATCAAGGAGAAGGTTTTTATCAAGATGGATCCTATATCGACCATACCAATGTTGCCTATACAGGTGCTTATGGGAATGTCTTGATTGATGGCCTGTCTCAACTATTGCCAGTCATTCAAAAGACCAAGAGTCCAATTGATAAAGATAAAATGCAAACCATGTACCACTGGATTGATAAATCGTTTGCTCCTTTGTTAGTGAACGGAGAGCTGATGGATATGAGCCGTGGACGCTCTATCAGTCGTGCAAATAGCGAGGGGCATGTGGCCGCAGTAGAAGTACTAAGAGGGATTCACCGGATAGCGGATATGTCTGAAGGAGAAACCAAACAACGGTTGCAGAGTCTTGTGAAGACCATTGTTCAATCGGATAGTTATTATGATGTCTTTAAGAATTTGAAGACTTATAAAGATATCAGTTTGATGCAATCCTTGTTAAGCGATGCTGGAGTCGCAAGTACCCCAAGAACAAGTTACCTATCTGCCTTTAACAAGATGGATAAAACAGCTATGTACAATGCAGAGAAAGGGTTTGGATTTGGTCTGTCGCTCTTCTCCAGTCGTACCTTAAATTACGAGCATATGAACAAGGAAAACAAACGTGGTTGGTATACGAGTGATGGGATGTTCTATCTCTATAATGGTGATTTGGGTCACTATAGCGATGGCTACTGGCCAACAGTTAATCCCTATAAGATGCCTGGTACGACAGAGACGGACGCTAAGAGATCGGATAGCGATACAGGTAAAGTTCTACCGTCTGCTTTCGTTGGAACGAGCAAACTAGATGAGACCAATGCAACAGCAACTATGGATTTCACTAACTGGAATCAAACATTGACTGCTCATAAGAGCTGGTTTATGCTGAAGGATAAGATTGCCTTTTTAGGAAGCAATATCCAGAACACTTCAACAGATACTGCTGCAACTACAATTGACCAGAGAAACTGGAATCAAGTGATCCATACAAAGTCTATGTCACGATAAAGCCTCCCTCACAGAACAAGAAAAGGATTATCCTGAAACCCAAAGTGTCTTTTTAGAATCGTCCGATTCGAAAAAGAATATTGATTACTTTTTCTTTAAGAAGAGTTCAATCAGTATGAGTAAGGCTTTGCAAAAGGGAGCCTGGAAGGATATTAATGAAGGACAGTCAGACAAGGAAGTTGAAAATGAATTTCTTACGATTAGTCAGGCTCATAAGCAAAAATGGAGATTCTTATGACTATATGCTCATTCCTAATGTGGACAGAGCGACCTTTTAATCAAATGGTAAAAAGAGCTGGAAGGTAGTCTTATCGAAAATAGCGAAAATCTTCAGTCTGTTTATGATGCCAAACAAGGAGTTTGGGGCATTGTGAAATATGATGATTCTGTCTCTACTATTTCCAACCAATTCCAAGTCTTGAAACGTGGAGTCTATACTATTCGAAAAGAAGGGGATGACTATAAGGTTGCCTACTACAATCCCTGAAAACCCAGGAATCAGCGCCAGATCAGGAAGTCTTTAAAAAGCTAGAACAAGCAGCTCAGTCACAAACTCAGGATTCAAAAGAAAAGGAAAAATCTGAAGAAGAAAAGAACCATTCGGATCAAAAAGAATCTCCCTCATACAGGGGAAGGTCAGTCAATCTTGGCAAGTCTAGGGCTCTTGCTACTTAGGGGCGGTTTATCTGTTCCCGCAGAGGAAAGAACAACTGATTTGTTCATCATCTAGATGAATCACATGAAACTGTGGAAAATAGAAAAATCCGAAGAAGGTCAAATATCTTCGGATTTTTCTTTTAAAAAAGGATAAGTTAACACTTATCCTTTTTCACTTCATTTTATCTGAGTGTAACATACTGTTGGGCAATCTCGCTGATGCGGTCAAAGTCGCCTTGGGAGGCGAGTTTATTGAGTTCGCCACCAATTCCAACGGCGTCTGCACCAGCAGCGAACCATTGAGGATGTTGTTTAGGCCTACTCCTCCGGTTACCATTACACGGAAACTTGTGGGATCGGTGCCTTGACTGCAGAGATATATGCTGGACTGAGAGCACTACCTGGGAAGAGTTTGATGATTTCACTACCGGCTTCAAGTGCAGTCGTTATCTCTGTGAGAGTAATACAGCCTGGAATGTAGGGAGTGCTATAGAGATTGCACATTTTTGCAGTTTCAGCATGGAAAGATGGAGAAACAACGTAATTTGCTCCGGCTAGAATAGCATCTCTAGCAGTTACGGCATCAAGCACAGTACCTGCACCGATACAAAACACTCTGATCGTCCTGATACAAGTCTACAAGTTCCTTGATGATTTGCCCTGCATGACTGATTGGTATAGGCGATTTCAATAGCTTTGATACCGCCCTTGATACAAGCAATCGAGGCTTGCAGTCCCTCTTCCTTTGTATTTCCTCGAATAACAGCGACAATTTTTTGTTTTTTTAGTTCAATAATCGTATCTGATTTGGTCATGTAATTCTCCTAACGAATGATATCTTGTGTATTTGCCAGTAATTTTTCAATACTAGTTGCGGAAGTAGAGATGATCTTCTGGAAGGGTACATTGAGAGTGGCACTGGCAACTGCAAAGTCAATGGTAGTTTTTAGGGAGGAATGATGGAGTAGTTGGTAAAGGGCACCAGATATAAAGGCATCCCCGCTACCAACTCGTTGATAGACTGCAGTTTTTAGTTGGACAGACTCTTCAAATCGTTCTCCCAAAGCATAGGCCTGATAGACATTTTTGTCTTGTTCATCACTAGAGCGGAGGTATGGAAAATAGCCTTGAAACCATAGGTTTCTTTTTAAAAAGTCGCATGCGACTTTCCACCTCTTTATGCTGGCGCTGTCTCTTGGGGAACATCTCTAGATTTTGGTCATCAATCATGATAGGATCAATCACCAAAGCAATAATCAGCGAAACGAGCAAACTTAGAAAATTCATACTTGGCTTCTAGGACAGAAATCATCTTTGTTCTCAGATTGAGATCCATTGAAACGACAATCCCTCGGCGCTTGGCTTCTTCCAAGAGTAGGAGAAGGAGCGTACGGACCCTCTTGACCGATAGCTACGGTGATTCCACTGAAATGAAAATGGCTAATTCCCTGAAAGAGAGAATCCATATCGAGCATGTTTGGCCGAATCTGGCTGATACTCATGTTTGCGGTCGTAGAAAACTTCACTTTGACGACAACCAAAGCCGTTCTCTAAATAGTAGAGGCCGATTCGATCGCCAAGCCGACAGATTGAACTGGTATCAATTTGGTGCTGTTTCAAGAATGTGAGAAAACGATCTCCAATCTCGTTGGCAGGAAGTGCGGTAAAGACTTTCGTTGAGAGACCCAGGGCTTGCAAATTACAAGCGATGTTAATTTCTGATCCGCCAAAATAAGTCGAACTGGCAACATGATCGCCGATACTGGTGGCATCTAATGGTAGATTCGAATTAATGGTTCGCCAAACAGTAAGATTTTTCGTCATCCATTAGTTCCTTTCTGGTTTAGAATAGCTTTACTTGGCTAATACTTCTTTCAAATAAGCAGTGACTTCATCATCTTGGCAGTTTTCAAAGAAGTATTCTTGGAAGTATTTGCCAGAGATGGTGTCTTTGAGGAAGTCTTGGTCGATTGTTTTAAGGATGGTCATCAAATCATTGTGTGTGATTTGTTTCACCTCGTTCAAGATACGAGCGTTGCGTTGTTCAGGATCACACGTTCTCTTGGGTAGCCACCGCCCATTTCTTCAGCAAATAAGCGTTCAAACATCAATTTGAGGGTCAATTCTGCCCCCCAACCGAATCCTTTGGCATAAGGGATAGAACGATGCGTTACCACCATTGATTTTGAGAATAAAGGTAAGCGTCAGTTGGGTCCACTGCTAGACCACAGACAACACCAGGAAGCTGTTTAAAGCAAGCATAGCCCCCTACACCTGTACCACAGCCGGTAACAACAAAGTCAACTGCCTTTGTATTTAAAAGGATGGCAGTCATTAGGCCGTTTTGTACTGTATGTTAATGGATTTTCACCTTCTTCTCCACGCATACCATAGTTAAATAATTGGTAGCCTTTTTATCTGTTGCTTCTTTCAGACTATCGTAAATAATGTGATTCTTACTAGCTTGACTATTTTCATTGATTAATGCGATTTTCATAAGATCCTCTTTCTATTTTTTTACTCAGGTTGTTTTTCCGATGTAGGCTAAGATACCGCCATCTACATATAGGATGTGCCATTGACAAAATTGCTGGCATCACTAGCGAGAAAGACAGCAGGGCCCATTAAATCTTCAGGATTTTCCCAACGTGCAGCAGGTGTTTTTGCAATGATGAACTGGTCAAATGGGTGGCGAGAACCATCTTCTTGCAACTCACGAAGAGGTGCTGTTTGAGGAGTGGCAATATAACCCGGTCCGATTCCGTTACATTGGATATTGGCTCCACCGTATTCAGACGCAATGTTGCGGGTCAACATTTTCAAGCCTCCTTTAGCGGCAGCATAAGCGCTAACTGTTTCACGTCCCAGTTCGCTCATCATCGAACAAATATTGATAATCTTTCCATGCCCTTTCTTTATCATAGAAGGAATAACTGCCTTTGAAACGATAAATGGTGCGTTTAAGTCAATATCGATGACCTTACGGAAATCAGCGGCGCTCATTTCGCACATTGGAACTCGGCGGATAATACCAGCGTTATTAACGAGGATGTTAATGACACCAACCTCTTGTTCGATTTGTTTGACCATGGCTTGGATACCGTTCTCGTCTGTCACGTCACAGACATATCCATGGGCTTCGATGCCAACTTCACGATAAGCTTCAATCCCTTTATTGACCAGGTCTTGATTGATATCGTTAAAGACAATAGTAGCGCCGGCCTCAGCGTAGGATTTGGCAATAGCAAATCCAATTCCATAAGAAGCGCCGGTGATGAGAGCGACTTTTCCTTTTAAAGAAAAACTGCTCAATTGAGAATGATGTATTTGTCATTTGATACTTCCTTTCAAATTTGTTAAGACTTCTCTATAACCAAATTATATTCTAGTAAACCGGTTTTGTCAATAATTAAATATTTTTATTTCTAAAAATCTTTTGTTTTCCTAGAAAAACGGAAGATTTTGAAATTTCTGTCTATTATAATGGTTAAATAAGCAATGAAAGCGCTAATATAAAAACTATTGACAAGATAAAAATAAAGGGTTACAATGGGAAATGTAAAGTAAAACCCGTAAACTCAAACAAGAAAGGAGAAAAGATGAAAATTGTACTTGTAGGGCATGGACATTTTGCCACAGGGATTTATAGTTCTTTACAATTGATTGCAGGCAATCAAGAAAATGTGGAGTCGATTGACTTTGTGGAAGGAATGTCAGCAGATGAACTCAAGCAAAAAAATCTTACTTGCAATTTCAACTGAAGAAGAAAGTTTTAATCCTAAGTGACCTCTTGGGAGGAACACCATTCAAGGTTTCTTCTACTATAATGGGAGAAAAATCCAGCAAAACAATGAATGTTCTCTCGGGTTTGAACTTAGCCATCGTTAATGGAAGCAGTCTTTTGCTAGAATGGCTCTAGCTTTGATGAGGTTGTTAATAAATCAGTAGCGGCGGCCCAGGGCGAGTCGTAAATGGTAAAGAATTGTTTTCAACGAATGCAGAGGCAGAGGAAGAAGATTTCGAATCGGTATTTAAAGGGTAAAAGAATGATAAAAAGGTTACGATTGAAGAAATAAACTCGCCTGAGCGCTTCTTAGAAGTACCACTCTGACGAAAGAAGAAGTCAGCCAGGCAATTGATAAGGTTATTCGGCAGTTAGAACTCAACCTTGACTATTTCATGAAGATTTCCGACGCCAGCTACCTTTTAATAATGTCTATCCAATCATGGATAACACGGAATGGACCAATGGTTTCTGGACAGGAGAACTGTGGTTGGCTTATGAATACAGTCAACAGGATGCATTTAAAAACATCGCTCATAAAAATGTTCTTTCTTTCCTGAATCGTGTCAATAAGAGAGTAGAATTGGACCACCATGATCTCGGTTTCTTATACACACCGTCTTGTATGGCTGAATATAAGATAAATGGAGATGGAGAGGCCAGAGAGGCAGCCTTGAAAGCTGCAGATAAGTTGATTGAACGCTATCAAGAAAAAGGTGGCTTTATTCAAGCTTGGGGAGACTTGGGCAAGAAAGAGCATTACCGTTTGATTATCGACTGCTTGCTCAACATTCAACTCTTGTTCTTTGCTTATCAAGAAACAGGCGATCAAAAATACTCACGATATTGCAGAAAGCCATTTCTATGCTTCAGCTAATAATGTAATCCGTGATGACGCTTCGTCCTTCCACACCTTCTATTTTGATCCTGAGACAGGTCAACCCCTTAAAGGTGTAACGAGACAAGGGTATAGTGATGATTCATGCTGGGCACGTGGTCAATCATGGGGAGTCTATGGTATTCCTTTGACTTATCGTCACCTGAAAGACGAGTCCTGCTTTGACTTGTTTAAGGGTGTAACCAATTATTTCTTGAATCGTCTGCCAAAAGATCATGTTTCTTATTGGGATTTGATTTTTAATGATGGTAGTGATCAATCACGAGATTCTTCAGCAACAGCTATCGCCGTCTGTGGATTCATGAAATGCTAAAACATCTCCCAGAGGTGGATGCTGACAAAGATATTTATAAACATGCTATGCATGCCATGCTTCGTTCTCTGATTGAAAAAGTATGCAAATGATCAATTTACCCCTGGTGGAACAAGTCTCCTCCACGGTGTATACTCATGGCATTCAGGTAAAGGAGTGGATGAAGGCAATATCTGGGGTGACTACTATTACCTAGAAGCCCTAATCCGCTTCTACAAAGACTGGAACCTATATTGGTAGGAGGAGAAATATGACAACGCCAAATATTATTATGACCCGTATCGATGAACGGTTGATTCACGGGCAAGGACAACTTTGGGTAAAATACCTAGGTTGTAATACGGTCATTGTTGCCAATGACGAAGTGAGCACGGACAAGATGCAACAAACTCTGATGAAAACAGTTGTGCCAGACTCAGTTGCTATGCGTTTCTTCTCTTTGCAAAAAGGTGATTGATATCATTCACAAGGCGAATCCTGCTCAAACGATCTTTATCGTTGTAAAGGATGTGAAGGACGCTTTAACCTTGGTAGAAGGTGGTGTTCCAATTAAAGAAATCAATATTGGGAACATTCACAATGCCCCTGGTAAAGAGCAAGTGACACGCTCCATCTTCCTGGGTGAAGAGGACAAGGCAGCCCTCAAGGAATTGAACCAAACTTATCAAGTAACATTTAATACGAAAACAACTCCAACAGGAAACGATGGAGCTGTTGAAGTCAATATTCTGGACTATATTTAAAAGAGGAGATCGTTATGTCAATTAATGTATTTCAAGCGATTTTAATTGGATTATGGACAGCTTTCTGTTTTAGTGGAATGCTGTTAGGGATTTACACCAATAGATGTATTGTTTTGTCGTTTGGTGTCGGAATTATTCTAGGTGATTTGCCTACTGCTCTTGCAATGGGAGCTATTGGTGAATTGGCTTATATGGGATTCGGTGTTGGTGCTGGAGGTACGGTTCCACCAAACCCAATCGGACCTGGTATCTTTGGTACCTTGATGGCTATCACTAGTGCTGGTAAAGTCAGTCCAGAAGCGGCTCTTGCCCTCTCTACTCCGATTGCGGTGGCGATTCAATTCTTACAAACTTTCGCCTACACTGTACGTGCTGGTGCGCCTGAAACAGCGATGAAGCACTTGAAAAACCATAATTTGAAGAAATTCAAGTTCACTCTAAATGCAACAATTTGGTTGTTTGCCTTTATTGGATTTACCTTAGGTTGCTTAAGTGCCCTTTCAATGGATACCTTGTTGAAACTCGTAGACTACATTCCACCAGTATTGCTTACAGGTTTGACAGTTGCTGGTAAAATGCTCCCAGCTATCGGTTTTGCAATGATCTTGTCAGTGATGGCTAAGAAAGAGTTGATTCCGTTTGTCTTGTTGGGATATGTTTGTGCAGCTTATCTAAACATCCCAACAATTGGTATTGCAATTGTAGGTACTATCTTTGCTTTGATTGAATTTTTATAACAAGCCAAAAACAGCGGATCATGTGGTAGAGGAGGAAGCACACGATGACTGGATCTAACAAATTAACAAAACGTGATTATCTTAAAACGTCTTTGCGGGCATTCTTTTTACAAAATGGATTTAACTATAGTAACTATCAAGGGTTAGGATATGCCAATGTAATGTATCCTGCTTTGAAAAAACACTATGGAGCGGATCAGGAAGGTTTCTACCAAGCCTTGGAAGAAAACTGTGAATTCTATAATACCAACCCACACTTCCTACCTTTTATTACCAGTTTACACCTTGTAATGTTGGAAAATGGTCGCCCCGCAAAAGAAACACGTAGTATCAAGATGGCCTTGATGGGACCATTGGCAGGTATTGGGGATTCTCTCTCTCAATTTTGTTTAGCTCCATTGTTCTCAACCATCGCAGCTTCGTTTGCTCAAGAAGGCTTGGTTGTCGGTCCAATCTTGTTCTTCCTTGCGATGAATACGATTTTGACTGCGATTAAATTGTCAACTGGTCTGTATGGTTATAAACTAGGAAACAACCGTTATCGATAAGTTAAGTGAACAGATGGCAACGATTTCTCGTATTGCCAATATTATCGGTGTAACCGTAATTGCTGGTTTGGCAGCGACATCTGTTAAGATTATGGTGCCGATCACCTTTGCTGCAGGGGAAGTTAAAGCAGACGCTAAACAAAGTATCGTAAGTATTCAGGGAATGCTTGATAAGGTTGCTCCAGCTCTTCTACCAGCCCTATTTACACTTTTAGTTTACTACTTGATCAAAGAAAAGAAATGGACAACATATAAACTCGTTATTTTAACAGTTATCATCGGAATTATCGGAAGCTGGCTTAAGATTCTAGCTTAATGGATACGACATTGTTTTTATGGAATAGTGATTGTCTTGGCAGTGAGCCCCCTTTTACTGTCAAGCTTTTCATTCTATTCGTCAGCAAAAGTTGCTTCGCAAACAGATGGAGCAACGACAAGAGTATTTAGCTTTAACATCTGGTGATGAAGTGTTGTTATTGTCTCGAATTCATGGAAAAATCATTTTCTATCAAAGATGACTTTGATCTCTTGCAGATTGCAAAAGGTGTGGTCATCTATGTAGAAAAAGGAAAGTGTAATGGGAAAGACAAAAGAACTGCTTTTTAAGTAGTTCTTTTCTGGTAATAGATAATGAAAAGAAGAAAGAAGACAATTTTGAAAGAGTCGATGGGGACCAATGTCGTGACTATATCTTGTCTCACTGTTCAAAAGACTATGAGAAGGTCAAGCGTTCTCTTGAGCGCTTGATGGACAATCGTTTTATGTTTGATAGTCCTTGGGATATGGAACCTTGTTCAAAAATCCATCAAATCCAGCCGATGGTGTGGGATCAAGTATTTGAAGATGATCCAGAATGGGCTTATATGCTCAATCGACAAGAATATCTCTTGCAGTTTATGATAGGGTATCTGGTAGAAGGAGATGAGGGCTATATTCAAAAGTGCAAGTTCTTTCTATTTGATTGGATTGAGCAGGTGAGAGAATTTTCTCCTCAATCTTTGATGACTAGAACCTTGGATACGGGCATTCGTTCCTTTACTTGGTTAAAATTACTCTTGCTCCTCTTGAAATTTGACTTGCTAGAAGAGGAAGAACTAGAGAAAATTTTGGTCAGTCTAGAAAAGCAGATTGACTTTATGAGAAGCCACTATCGTGCCAAGTACACTCTTAGTAACTGGGGAATTTTACAAACAATTCCTATGCTTGCTATCTATCATTTCTTTTCAGATAAGATGGACCTAGAAGAAGTTTACCGTTTTGCTTCAGAGGAGTTGAAAAAGCAGATCGAGACGCAGATTTTAGAGGATGGAAGCCAGTTTGAACAGTCGATTCTCTATCATGTAGAGGTTTATAAAGCCTTGCTGACTTGTGTCTCTTACTTCCAGACTTGCAAGATAGCTTTCAAGAGTTGCTGGAAAAGATGGCGACTTACATTCAAATGATGACAGGTCTAGATGGACGGACTCTTGGCTTTTGGTGATAGTGATTCTACAGAAACGGCAGAGATTTTGAGCCTGTCTGCTGTGGTTTTGAACAAGGAAGACCTTCTTAACGGTCTGGATGTTAAAATCGATTTGCTTAGCCTCTTGTTCCTGGGGCGAGAAAAGGTCAAGCTACTGCAGGAATTTGAAAAGAGAGCTTGGCAGCCTAAGTTCAGGATCTTTGAAGACTCTGGGCATGTCTGCATTAAGGATGAACATCGTTATCTATTTTTCAAAAACGGTCCGATGGGAAGTGCCCATAGCCATAGTGACGAGAATAGTTTTTGCTTACAGTATCAAGGTCAACCGATTTTCATAGATGCTGGGCGTTATTCTTATCGGGAGATAGATGAACGTTATCTCTTAAAGAGTGCTTGGGTCATTCGACCTGTATGGTAGATGGAAAGCTCCAGAAAGAATCATGGGATCCTGGGAATATGAATACTATCCTCACTCCCCTGTTTTGTCACCACAAAGAAAGAGAGGGAGTGCATTATATTGAGGGGGCTTATTTGTCAGCAGAACCTGATTTGCCCTATCTTTACAGGAGAAAAATCCTCATGTTGGCAGAGGATGTGTGGCTCTTGGTAGATGATATCAGGTGTCAAGGTCAGCATGAGGCGTTGACTCCAGTTTATCCTTGACAGGGATGTGACCTATCAAGATGGGAAAATCAATCAGTTGAGACTATGGAGTGAAGTTGATTTTGATTTGGAAGATACTATCATTTCTCCTAAATACAATGAGCTTGAAAAAAGTAGCAAACTCACCAAAACACCAATTTCTTTTGAGAATCAGATGCTGGATTATACCATCATTGCGCATGAGAGTTTTGAAATCATCCGTCATTCTGTCTACCAGACAGATGGTCATCAAGTGAAAAATGCTCTGGCCTTTGAAGTGAAAAATGACGAAACAGACAAGCTGATTCTGTTATTAAGCGAGGATATTTGTGTAGGTGAAAAATTATGCCTCGTTGACGGAACAAAAATGCGTGGAAAATGTCTAGTATATGATAAAATAAATGAGAGAATGATTCGCTTGCAGTGCTAGAAATAGGCGTTTTGAATGGTGGATATGTTATAATAAGTATTGGTAGGAGGTGTTTTAGATTGGAGAAGAAACTGACCATAAAAGACATTGCAGAAATGGCTCAGACCTCGAAAACAACCGTGTCATTTTACCTAAACGGGAAATATGAAAAAATGTCCTGAGAGACACGTGAAAAGATTGAAAAAGTTATTCATGAAACAAATTACAAACTGAGCATTGTTGCGCGTAGCTTAAACTCCAAACGAACAAAATTAATTGGTGTTTTGATCGGTGATATTACCAACAGTTTCTCAAATCAAATTGTTAAGGGAATTGAGGATATCGCCAGCCAGAATGGCTACCAGGTAATGATAGGAAATAGTAATTACAGCCAAGAGAGTGAGGACCGGTATATTGAAAGCATGCTTCTCTTTGGGAGTAGACGGCTTTATTATTCAGCTGACCTCTAATTTCGAAAATATTCTCGTATCATCGATGAGAAAAAGAAGAAAATGGTCTTTTTTGATAGTCAGCTCTATGAACACCGGACTAGCTGTCAAAACCAATAACTATGATGCCGTTTGATACATGACCCAGTCACGTATCGAAAAAGGTCTATGAGCATTTTCTCTTGATTACAGCGGATACGAGTCGCTTGAGTACTCGGATTGAGCGGGCAAGTGGTTTTGTGGATGCTTTAACAGATGCTAATATGCGCCGCCAGTCTAACCATTGAAGATAAGCATACGAATTTGGAAACAAATTAAGAATTTTTACAAAAAGAAATCAATCCCGATGAAAAAACTCTGGTATTTGTTCCTAACTGTTGGGCCCTACCTCTAGTCTTTACCGTTATCAAAGAGTTGAACTATAACTTGCCACAAGTTGGGATGATTGGTTTTGACAATACGGAGTGGACTTGCTTTTTCTTCTCCAAGTGTTTCGACGCTGGTTCAGCCCTGCCTTTTGAAGAAGGACAACAGGCTACAAAGATTTTGATTGACCAGATTGAAGGCCGCAATCAAGAAGAAAGGCAACAAGTCTTGGATTGTAGTGTGAGTTGGAAAGAGTCGACTTTCTAAGATGAAAGGGAAATGACTTACAACCTCTGTTAAGAATAAAAAGAATCCCATCTAGTATGAGCTGGATGGGATTGTTTGCTCTATAAAATGAGAAATGAGGGTAATCTCTAAATCAACTGTTTTTGATCTCACTCTTTAACCACTTGATAAAAAGTTATAGAAGTAGGCTAAAACTGAAAATGATGGATACGACTAGGAATATTGAAAATTTCCATTGGACAGGGTTGGTTAAAAAGTTGTGAAAAGGATATGAGGAGAAAGAAGAGGGCAGCGTTGAGGATAGGTACCCGTTTTGATTGCATTTTCTCAAGTCCTTTATTGAGCGCAGGAAGAAAAGAGGAGTAGGGTAGTAAAAACTGTATGAGAAATAGCTCCTGAAACAAGGGCGAAGGAAAGGAAAATACTGATAAAAACATGACTGATCAGTAGT
>BNJU01000784.1_pt1 | contig 67838 bp, 92 predicted proteins | sample 8539281 | NCBI WGS metagenome assembly BNJU01 (sample SAMD00202456, study PRJDB9452) | human saliva metagenome | isolation source: human saliva | place: Japan
AGGGTTCTCCTTAACAAGCAAAAATTGATAAAAAGAGAAGCAGGGTAGGGTTCCTGCTTCATCGAATTTTTCCGTAAGTGTCCGTACACTTACTGTGCTTGCTACAAGAGATTGTTTCGATAAGCAGCATTATATATTAATTTCCCTAATATAGATTATAGCATAAAAACATGTGATTTGAATTAAGGAATCTATGTTCTAAGATAGACAATATTGTATAATAATAGTATAAATTATCGACGAAATAACTATAAATAATGTAGGTTTTGCACAAAACCAATAGTTGTAATTATGAGTAATGGAATGACATTGACTGTATTCATATTTTTTCAGAGAGTGCATTCAACAACTGGATCGTGATTACCTTTTTATAATCTGGTACTATTTTGATTGATAAGCCAATTGCCTTCGTACTTGTTACCTCTCTAATAAATCTTTAAGTTAAGGGAGGGACGCACATGTTGGCAATTTATATTGTAAAACTAAAGCACAACTTTAGACTGACTATGTGCAGACACTAGGGCAGCTTTTTGTCTTAGAAAGTCTTACATAGAACTATATATTAGATTAAGTCGAGGACTTCTTACACCTTTATTTAGGGCAAGGAGTCCTCCTTTTTTGTTCTTTCAATTTCAATCACCAAAACGAAAACGAAAGGACAAAAATCATGAAAAAGAATACTACATCATTGTTGATGGAAAGAAAGTTTTTGTATCTGAGGAAGTCTACAAAATGTACTGGAAGGATACGAATCATGCCAATTATTTGGAACGTGTTGATCGTAAGCATGGATTACTTTATTTCTCTGAGATGGATAAAGATGGTCACTTAGTAGATAACATTCCCGATAAGAATGTGGATGTTGAAAAGCTGGTGGAAATGAAAGCTTTGATTGATCGTTTGAATATTGCGATGAACTCACTTACTAAAGATGAAAGAGAAATCGTTGAAAGATTATTTTTGAAGATGAATCTCTTTCAAGTGTGGCAAAGAGGAAGAAGGTTAGCTACAAGCTATTCAGAGCAAGAAGAACACAATCCTTGCCAAGTTGAAAAAGTTTTTGAAGAAAAAGTAAAAATGTCTTGTAGGTGATGATGGAATTTCACTTAGAAAGTGAAGGGAAGAAGAATTCTTGAAATGAGAGAGCTATTCCATTTTAAATCAATTATCCTTTCCTTCCTTCAAGTGGAAGCTGATCTTTGACAACTGAATAGACCATGATAGGACGTTAACTGTTTGTGGAGAAATGTGAATTACGCAATGAGGTTCCTGCTGAGTAATCGGTTGAAATGGATACTGCTTTTTGCTTGGGCAAGGATATAAGGAATGGAGCGACAAATAAGAATACACATAACTAAGGGTGGCAACTTAGTTCTTTGATACAAACAGGGATAATGATAGCTTCAATAGTTTATGCCGGCTCGTCTTGAACAAGGGGCGGTGGTGAGAATCCAATGTAGCTGCCAAAGCACCTATCAATGTCACAAAACTTACAAAAATGGAAAGGAGAGGCGTATGTATGATGAGTGGGATGAGTTCATAGGTATTTTGGCAAATGCTATAAGCAAATATATAGATGAAATGGAGCTTGATACATTGCCTGATCCTGAACCAATTAATGAAACTTCATCTGTTGTACTAAATAAAAATATGTCTAACGAATGAAAGTGCTATATTGTAAAAACGGAGTCTTAATGTTATAATTTACGTGAAAATATTGTCCAAACCTATCCGAGACAATAGAATAATTTTTGAAGGTGATGCTATGTCTAAAAGAAAAAGGTTAAGGTTTACGTATATACTAGAGTTTCTACGAGTATTCAAAGTAGATGGCTATTCTCTTGATGCACAGAAATCAAGAATACAAGCATTTGCAACGTACAATGATTATGAAATAGTTGGCGAGTATGAAGATGCTGGTAAATCTGGAAAAGTCCATTGAAGGACGTGTTGCTTTTTTAATCAGATGATGAAAAGACATTAAAAAGCGGTAAAGATGATGTATCTTATGTACTTGTCTTTAAGCTGTCCAGATTTGCTAGAAATGCGGCTGATGTTCTTTCGACTTTGCAAGTCATGAAAGACTTTGGTGTAAATCTAATTTGTAGTTGAAGATGGAATTGATTCATCCAAAGATGCAGGGAAAACCAATGATTTCAGTCTTGTCTGCTGTTGCTGAAATTGAACGTGAAAACATTCGTGTTCAAACTATGGAAGGCCGAATTCAGAAAGCGAGAAAGGGAAGTGGAACGGCGGTTTTGCCTCTTATGGTTATAAGCTGGTAGATGGAAAACTTGAAATAAACAGAAGAAGAAGCTGTTGCAATACGTAAGATATTTGATCTCTATAAACACACCAATAGGATCAACCAGAATTGCAAGGCATCTTGAAAGTTATGGCATAAAAAGATTCCAAAGGCAAAACAGGAAAAATCCTTTTATTTGATGCTGGTTTAATTAGAAAAATATTACAAAATCACTGTGTACAATGGAAAAATTGCTTTTGGAAGAAGAACACTTCAAAAAGTCATAGGCACAAGAAACGAATATAAACAAGTCAACCAAGATGATTATTTATTGGCTCGAGGGAATTCGATAAAGCAATCATTGATGATGAAACGTGGATAGCTGCAGCAGGTAAAGGTTCAGTCGTAAGCTAAAAATACGATAGAGTAAAGTATGTTGAAGATGTAAGAACGCATTTGTTAACCGGAATTGTTAAGTGTCCGATTTGTGGTGTGGGACTATATGCAAAACAAGGCGGTCAAGTATAAAAGGATGGGACAAAGTATAAAGATTTTTACTACTATGCTTTGCAAGCACCGTCATAAATTAAGAGGTCATTCTTGCACCTTTAACAAGCAAATAAATGAAGAAGTTCTTGATAATGCTGTCATAGAGGTCATTTCTAGCTGGTAAAGAACCCAAAAGTTCACACCCACTTATTAAAGAGAAGATCAATAGTAAAGTGGATACTTTGGAAGTTGACACTGAAATAAAGAACTTAGAGAAAGAACTGAAAAAAAGCTCAAGCGACTAAGTTTAAATTGATGGATGAAAATAGACAGCTTAGACACAGAGAATAAGCATTACAAAAATAAAATCTGATTTAGATTATCGTCTTTATAGAATGTACGATAAGATTGAAGAAATCGAGAGTAACATTCTGAGACGAAAGGACAAAGAAAAGAAGTCCTTCAAGCGAATAAACTCACAGGCGATAATATCTATAAAGTTCTCATCTACTTTGATAAGTTATTCAAATTGATGGATGAACGTGAGCGAAGAAAACTCATTACATCTTTAGTTGAATCTATTCAAGTTTTTGAGGAAAAACAACCTAATGGTCAGTGGCTTAAATCAATCGAGTTTAAACTTCCAATCATTGAAGAAGATATGGAAATTAGTTTGGACAAAAATGAGCATGTTGAGTGTGTAAGTTTGTTTAGTGAAACGTAGTTAATCCTCAAAAAGGTTTTCCCCAAACCTTTTGAGTCCACAGACGCATCACGTGGAGTGTGTTGCTCTGCTCGTAAAAACCTAGAAACCTTTGAACGCAAGGGAGTTTGAAAAGCCTTGATTGCAAGGCTTTTTGTATTGGCGTGGGGAAGTATCAGAGTGAGAAAATTTTTTTGGAATGAATAGAAGTGATAGCTAGAAATTATCAGTTTCTATTTCCATTTACCCTGTGGGTACGTGTTTGTTTCCATTGACAAGGAGTTTGTGGGAATAGAAACTTCCCCACCTTACATATCTCCAGAATGGGCGATTGAAATTGAGACAATTTAATAGAGATAAGCTCTTGTTATGTTTCTTTTAAGTCAATAAACTAACAATACTCAAAGTATGCTCAAAAAAATATGATATAATCTAGGACATAAGGCAATACTGTTTTTAAAGTATTTTCTCTTAACCATGTCTCGTTAGACAAATCTGATTTGTCTGGTTTTCTAATAGATTTTTAATGCTGACTTGGTTTTTATAGCCATTATGCTCTCCATTATTTTTAGTCTAGAACACTTTGGTTATTAGTTTTTTTGTTACATTGTAAGCAAATCAATAGAGATAGAAAAAAAGGGATTATATGTTTAGTTATGAGGTTGTAGCAAGTTTTAACGACTTAGAAAATGCTATTTATACATCTATTTTAGAAAATGAAAATATATCCTCTATGACAATCAAGGAATTGGCCCAACTTGCACATGTATCAGTTGGAACCGTACAACGATTTTGCAAGCATCTAGGATTTGATGGATATAGCCATTTTAAGATTGCTTATAAAGAATATTTAAAAAATGAGCAAATTATTTTAAACAATCAAGACAATCATTCTTTGAGGCTATTCATTGATTATACTGAGCAAGATACTTTTTTGCAGCTGATTATGGAGGCTGTGGCAATCTTAAAGAACGTTGAACAGATTGTTTTTGTCGGAATTGGTTCCTCTGGAACTTTAGGTCGATATGGAGCGCGCTATTTTTCAAATATTGGCAAATTTAGTATGTGTATTGAAGATCCTTGGCAACCAGTGCTACAAAACAGTTTGGAAAAAACTTGTGTCATTGCCTTATCCGAATCTGGTGAGACTTCTCAAACATTGAAAATTGTACAAAAATTAAAGGAAAAAGGTTGTCCAGTTATTGCCATCACAAATACATTGGAATCAACCTTGTCAAGGATATCTGATTGCTCCATAACCTATCATGTTCCTCAATTATTTTTAAATGGGTTTAATATTACGACGCAGGTACCTGTTATTCTCATTATTGAAATGTTAATGAAACAACTATATACTACAAAAGCATAAGGGTGTCTATGAATTTATTTGATTATCATAAAGTAAAAAGGGCTAAATAATAGTGAATTAAGCGTGTATAATTTTATATTGCAACATAGAGATAAAGTTGCTACGATGACTATCAGAGAGCTATCGACATCTATAAATCTATCGACAACAACCATCATTCGTTTTGCGAAAAAGATGGGATTTGATAGCTACAATGATTTAAAATATGCCTTGTCAAGGTCGGAAGATAAGGAAAATAAACATCGTCACTACTTTCCTATTGGTATTCCAGCAATACAATTTTTTTACAGACTAGTGTCCAAGATGAAGCTTTAAAAAAACAACTATCAGAGATAGCAGACTTGATCGTTCAAGCCAAACAAGTTATCTTTTTAGGGGTGGGTACTAGTCTAAGTTTGGCAGAATATGGCTCATATCTTTTTTCTGGAATCGGTATTCTTAGCTTTGCTATTACTAACCCATTTTATTCTCTGAAATTGCATCATTCTAATTTGGAGGATGTTTTGGTTATTGCTCTAAGTGTCAGCGGTGAGACAGAAGAAGTTCTAACTCTGGTACAGGGATTCAAAGAAAGAAATGCTAAGATTGTTAGTCTGACAAATACAGATATTTCCACTTTATCACAGCTATCGGATATAAATTTATCCTACTTTATGCCAGTTGCCTACGCAGATTCCTCGCTACGTTCCACTAATTTGACCACTCAGATTCCAGTTGTCTATTTTTTAGAATCCTTACGTTACCAAGTTTATTTAAAAAAATAGGAGTGAAAACTCTTGTTTTTTTTATGTAACAAATATTGTTCGACTGTACATTTATTTTCTATCTCAATATCTATTGTCAGCAGGTACATTATGTCATAAAATAGACTTGTTCATAGCGCTAGTACAAAATACAGAAAGGATTGGTAAAATGGCAAAAATACCAGAAGGCTTTTTATGGGGTGGGGCAGTTGCTGCTCACCAAATTGAAGGAGGGTATGATAAAGGTGGAAAAGGCATTTCGATAGCCGACGTGATGACGGTTGGAAGTGCTAGCCACTCTCGACAGATTACTGATGGCGTCTTACCTGACGAATATTATCCGAATCATGATGCAATAGATTTTTACAGAACCTATAAGGACGATATACAATTATTCGCTGAGATGGGATTTAAGTGTTTTCGAACTTCGATTGCCTGGACTCGTATCTTCCCAAATGGAGATGAAGAAGAACCTAACGAAGAAGGGTTGAAATTTTATGATGATTTATTTGATCAGCTGCTAGCTCATCAAATTGAACCGGTCATCACACTCAGTCACTTTGAAATGCCCTATCATCTAGTTACTAAGTATGGTGCTTGGCGTAATCGCAAGTTGATTGATTTCTTTGTTCGTTTTGCGGAAGTCGTCATGGAACGATATAAGGACAAAGTTAAGTATTGGATGACCTTTAACGAGATCAATAATCAAGGTGCAATTAATGTTCCTTGGTGCTCATGGACTAATTCTGGTGTCATTTATCAAGAAGATGAAAATCCAGTTGAGGTACTACAGCAGGTTATCCATTATCAGTCAGTGGCTTCTGCAAAAGTTGTACAATTGGGTCGGAAAATCAATAAAAATTTCAAAATTGGTTGTATGCTGGCAATGGTACCATTTTACCCGAATACATGTGATACAAAAGATATACTTGCTAGCCAGAAGGCAATGGAGCATCGTTTATTTCACTATGGAGATCTTCATGTTTTTGGAGAGCGTCCTTACTATATCGAGGCTTTTTGTCGAAAAAATAATATCAAACTGGATATTTTACCAGAAGATCTAGAAACTCTAAAAGAAGGTTGTGTAGATTATATTGGCTTGAGTTACTATATGAGTGATACAGTGACTGCTACAGCATCTGAGGAAACAGAAGAACTTTTCAAAGATGTTTATACTAAGAAAAATCCCTATATTGAATCAAGCGATTGGGGTTGGCAGATTGACCCTGAGGGATTACGCTATAGCTTAAATCTTTTATACGATCGCTATCACTGTCCGCTTTTTATAGTTGAAAATGGATTCGGTGCTTATGATAAGGTAGAGCCTGATGGAATACATGATTCTTACCGCATTGATTACCTCAAACAACACATTGAACAAATGATGTTAGCGATTGAAGAAGATGGCGTAAATGTCATTGGTTATACCCCTTGGGGCTGTATCGATATTGTTAGTGCTGGTACAGGTGAAATGGAGAAGCGTTATGGCTTTATCTATGTCGATAAGAATAATAATGGCGAAGGAACTTTGCAACGAATGAAGAAAGATTCCTTTACATGGTATCAAAAAAAGTGATTACATCAAATGGAAACGAATTATAAGGAGTAATTAAAATGAATATTGGATTGTTTTTGTGCAGCAGGTATGTCAACAAGTATTTTTGGTTGAGCGTATGAAAGAAGCGGCTCAGAAAAAAAGGGAAAGATGCAACAATTGCAGCTTATTCCATCAGTGAATTGGAACAAAGAGTTGGAGATATTGATGTGGCTCTATTAGGCCCACAGGTTGGTTTCCAACTTGAAAAAAAGCAAAAAGAAATTTGTGCTTCTCACAATGTTCCTGTAGAAGTGATTGCAATGGCTGATTATGGCACTGCAAACGGTATGGCAGTTCTTAAACAAGCTTACATGATGAAAAAATAAGGAGAAGATGATGAAGGATAAACTGATTAAAAAGTTTGTTGATAGGATGATGGCCTTTGTCAATACCAAAGGTGTAACAGCGATAAAAGATGGTATTGTTTTCTCTATGCCATTGTTGATTGTTGGCTCCATCTTTCTTATCTTGGCCAATCTTCCAGTTCCAGCTCTAGCAACGATGTTAGAAACTAGTGGTATTACCCCTGTTCTCAATCAAGCAATTGGTGCAACCTTTAATATCAGTGCGATTGTAACAGTCATTGGGATTGCGTATACCTATGCTAAGCTAGAAAAACAGGAGCCACTTGGGGCAGGTGTCATTGCCCTAGCAGTTTTCTTGCTAATCCAGCCTTCCAGTTTGATTTCTAAAAATGGGGATGTAGTTGGTAACATTATTCTGAAGGATTGGACTTCCGGGAAAGGGATGATTGGTGCCATTATCGTTGGTTTGATTGTAGGAGCAAGCTATTCTTGGTTTTTGAAGAAAAATATCAAAATCAAAATGCCAGATGGCGTACCAACTGGTGTAGCCAACGCATTTTCAGCCTTGATTCCTGCTACTGTTATCATCACAGCGGCAACGATCTTTGTCGGACTTGTTGAACAATTGTTTAAGGTCACAACGATTGAAGTGATTTATAATCTTATTCAAACACCAATGCAAGGCTTGACTGACTCATTGTTTGGTGCGGTGCTTATGTGTTTCCTTGTACCATTCTTATGGATGTTTGGGGTGCACGGCTCAACTGTAGTTGGTGGCATCATGAGTGGCTTGCTACAGGCGAATGCTTTGGAAAACCAAGCCATTTTAGATAAGGGCCTTGAATTAAATCTAGCCAATGGTGGTCATATTGTGACGATTCAATTTTTTGATCAATTTATCAATGTTACAGGTGCCGGGATTACGATTGGTTTGGTAGTTTACATGGTTGCATTTGCAAAATCAAAACAACTAAAAAAATTCTTGGACGTCTTGAAATGGTTCCAGCCATCTTTAATATCAATGAGCCGGTGCTCTTTGGTTTGCCGATTGTAATGAATCCAGTTTTAGCAATTCCCTTTATATTAACGCCTATTTTATCTTGTATCATCCAGTATTCAGCGATTTATTTTGGACTGACACCTATGTATGGTGCCGTTCAAGTTCCGTGGACTTGTCCTCCAATTATTTCAGGATTTATCATCGGTGGTTGGAAAACAGCCTTGTTGCAAACACTTATTTTGGTTATGTCTTTCTTTGTTTATTATCCGTTTATTAAACAGATGGATAAACAAGATTTACAAGCTGAAATACAAGAAACAAGCGATTTAGAAGACGAAGATTGGTAAGAGAGGTATTAAAATGGACGAAAAAGTACTCGAAGTGTGTTTTCAAATTATCACCTATGTAGGAACAGCAAAATCTATGTACATCGATGCTATTCAATTGGCTAGGCAGGGTGAATTCGAGCAGGCTAAAGATAGAATTAAACAAGGCGAAGAAGCATTTGTACAGGGACACAATGCTCACCACTCACTTTTGACAAAAGAAATGAATGGGGAATTAAGCCAAACAGGTCTACTTCTGATGCACGCTGAGGATCAGTTAATGAGTGCAGAAGGTTTTCGAACGATTGCTGAGGAATTTATAGCAGTCTATAAACGCTTTGAGGAAGGTAAATAGAGCAAGTTATGAAAGTAAAAAATTAAGCAATGTTAATTACCTATTCAGACAGTCTTGGAAAAAATCTGAAAGACTTGAAGTAGGTCTTAGAAGGCCCTTTGAAAGATGTGGTCGGTGGTGTCCACATTCTTCCCTTCTTTCCATCGTCAGGCGACCGCGGGTTTGCACCCATGGACTATAGCAAGGTTGATGAGGCTTTTGGAGATTGGAGCGATATTGAGGCACTCAGTCAAGACTACTACCTCATGTTTGATTTCATGATTAACCATATCTCAGCCAAGTCGCCTTATTTCCTTGATTTCCTAGAAAAGAAAGATGAGTCTGCCTATGCGGATTTGTTTATCCGCTACAAGAAATTTTGGCCAAACGGTGAGCCGACTCAGGAAGATGTAGACCTGATTTACAAACGGAAGCCACGTGCTCCCTATCGCATTGCCAAGTTTGCTGATGGTAGTGAGGAAAAAGTTTGGTGTACCTTTGATGAGCAACAGATCGACCTCGATGTGACAACAGAAACAACTCGTCGCTTTATTCAGGAAAATCTGGAACAGCTAGCGGACCACGGAGCTTCCATTATTCGCTTGGACGCCTTTGCCTACGCCAATAAGAAAATCGGCACCAACTGTTTCTTTGTTGAGCCAGATATTTGGGAAACGCTTCATTTTCCGCGTCAGCTATTGGCACCAAAAAGAGTGGAAATTCTTCCAGAAATTCATGAACATTACACCATTCAGCAAAAAATCGCTGAGCAAGACTACTATGTCTATGACTTTGCCCTTCCGATGCTGGTTCTTCATGCTCTTTATTCAGGTAATGTCAACCGTCTTGTTCACTGGATGGAAATCTGCCATCGGAAGCAATTTACAACCTTGGACACGCACGATGGTATCGGAGTGGCCGATGTCAAGGACTTGCTGACAGATGAGGAAACAGAGGCGACAAGAGAAGCCCTCTATGCCCAAGGAGCAAATGTCAAAAAGATTTACAGCTCAGAGGCCTACAACAATTTGGATATTTATAAGATAAATTGTACCTACTATTCAGCTTTAGGAAATGATGACCAAGCCTATCTCTTGGCACGTGTGCTTCAATGTTTTGCACCAGGTAGTCCGCAGATTTACTACGTTGGCTTGTTGGCAGGAGAAAATGATATCGAATTGCTCGAATCAACCAAAGAAGGCCGCAACATCAACCGTCACTATTATGATTTGGAAGAAATTGAGCGAGAAGTTCAACGCCCAGTTGTGCAGTCCTTGTTCAATCTGCTCAAATTCCGTAATACCAGCGCAGCATTTGATGGAGAGTTTGCTGTTGACATGGAAGACTCTAATACTATCCACATCAGCTGGACCAATACCGATGCCAATACAGTGGCAGAATTAAGAACTAATCTAAAAGATAAATCATTTGAAATTACAGAGTAAATAGATAGTGATAGAACATCGATTTATCTATAATAGAATACAAAAAGAGTGGTGGAAACGTTTGATTTCCTCACTCTTTTTGTTAGCTAGTTAGTAACAAAATAGTACTTAAACGTAAACTATGAATTATATTCTGTTGTGACGATAATTGTTCGAGAATATTTGTAATAAAAAACAGGAACAGTCAATTTAACTGCTCCTATTTTTTTGTGATAGAATATGGTTAGTTATAAAGCGAGAACAACTAAGAAGTAGTAAAAAAATATTAGATATAAATTAATCAAGATAAGGAAGATAAAATGAAAGAAATTGATAAAAAAAGAATTTAAAAAAATTATCTTTGTTTTACATTTGGAATTACTTATATAGCTTGGGGATTCTTGCCATCTTTACGCAATCTCATATTTTTTTGGATTAGAAACAATTATAGGAAGAACATTACATATAGTAGGTGCACTTGGACCAGCTATTGCAAGTGGCTTTTTATTTGAAAAGGAATAATATAAAAATTTCAACATTTTCTATTTAGTAAGAAAGGAAATAGTAGTATTTATTTCATTATTCATTTGTTAGCAATTTTGATACTATTTTCTGTATCTTCCTTAGAATTAAATGGAGTATCCATTTATCTAATGCCACTATTCTTTATTCAATTAATTTTTTTTGGTGGTGGGCATGAAGAATTAGGATGGAGAGGAATATTACAGCCATTACTTGATAAAAAATATACTTATTGGCAATCTAATTTGATTGTAGGATCAATTTGGGGAATATGGCATCTGCCCTTATGGTTTATAGTTGGAGAAAGTCATCAAGGATTTCCTTTTATTTTTATTTTTTTATATACATTATTTTTTTAAGTTTTTGTTTTTAGGGCTTCTTTACCGTCAAACGAAATCTGTGGGATACTGTATATTATTTCATGCGTTCGCAAATTTGTTAAATCTCTATTTTTGTGTTAAAAATTAATGTTATTTTTTTATTATCATTTTTATTGCTTATTTAATTTATACAATATTGGCGAGTAATAGAATTAGTAAGGAAAAAGTAATTTTAACTTTAGATTAGTATAAAAGAAGAATATTACCACATGTCGAGTGTGTAAGTTTGTTAGTGAAATGTGGATAATCGTTCAAAAATCAGAAGGACTAGAGATGTATATGTTGGAATTATATCAAAATCCTTCTTATAAAGATCTAGTCGCATTTGGGTCCTTAAAAGAAGGAAAAGAATTTGTATCCAAAATAACTGGATATACTCAGAAAATGAAGATGATTTTGTTCAAAGTAATAAAGTAGAAATAACGAACATTTATATGAAAGGTTTAGAGTAAACATGAGTCTCTTATTTGAAGAATTTAAAACCATTTGTTTCCATTTAAATCGAGTCGGAATTACACCGACACTGATGGGGTCTTTGGGATTGGAGTTTAGAACGAAAGAAAATTGGGGGCCGTCTGACATTGACATTCATGTGCCTGGTGACCCTAGAGGTTGGGAAGCACCTGATCATCTCAGAATTTATGACTGGGACAAGATAATGAAAGTGATGAAAGACTTAGGCTACGTCTTAATAGATATTCATGAGCATGAATTCAAAAAGGATAGAGTGAGTGTTGAATTTGGAAGTATTGATTCCTTACCTGATTTTGTAGGAGTTTCGGAATCGGATATAGAGCTTATTCACATTGAAGGCATCACTTTTCGTCTTCCAAGTCTGGAGCAGTATCTAAGTATTTACAAAGCTTCTTCTCAAGACTCCTATCGAAATGATCACAATAACAATAAGGATTTTAAAAAGATCGAGTGGCTGGAAAGACATTTGTAAATTATCATATGAAAAGTAGTAAGTTGTAAGACTGGCTGCTATGTTATTTTTATTGGTTATATAATTTATACTATATTGGCGAGTACTAGAATTAGTAATGAAAAGCAGGTGGAAAAATTGTAAAAGAGCCACAGGGACTTTTCTGGGGTGAATATCACGCATATTTTTTTCGGATTTAGATGGATATTATTGGGAAGTTTCTTGGGGACCCAATTTTCAATTTGATGAAAATGGACTATTGAAATTTTAGTAATTAAGGGAGATAGCAAAAATGGCTTCAAGTAAAGAATATTTAGATTTCATTTTAGAACAATTGTCCGAGTTGGAAGAAATATCATATAGAGCAATGATGGGTGAGTATATAATTTATTATCGTGGGAAAATCATAGGTGGAATTTATGATGATAGATTTTTAGTGAAGCCTGTCAAATCTGCAATAGCGTATATGCCGAATGTAGAATACGAATTGCCGTACGAAGGTGCAAAGGAAATTCTATTGGTAGATGATGTTGACAACAAAGAATATTTAACCGGCTTATTTAATTCAATGTATGATGAGTTACCTGCACCTAAACCAAAGAAAAAGAAATAATCGAATTTGAATTTGAGGGGGTGTTTTTATGTCGGCCATTAAAATTGAAAACCTCACTTTCTCATATTATGGCTATGTAAAACCTGTATTTGAAAATGTATCCTTTTCATTTGATACGAACTGGAAAACAGGGCTAATAGGAAGAAATGGAATTGGTAAATCAACTCTTTTTAAGGTGCTTTTAAATCAAGAAACTTATCAAGGTAAAATAAGCAAGGATGTTGACTTTATTAAATTCCCACCCAATATAAGTGATACTTCAAAAATTAGGGATTGAGTTATATAAAGAATTAATATCAGATGAGGAAGAATGGAAATTATTTAGAGAACTTAATTTGCTAAATGTAGATGAGAGTCTTGTCTACAGAAAGTTTGAAACGCTTTCTAAAGGAGAACAAACAAAAAAATTCTTTTTAACTATTTTGTTTACAAGAGAAGATGGTTTTTTTGCTTATAGATGAACCAACAAATCATTTAGATATGGACGGAAGAAAAAAATTGTAAGCGAATATCTAAAAAGGTAAAAAGGTTTTTTTGCTTATATCTCATGATAGAGATTTTTTTGGATGGTTGTATCAATCATATTATTTCTATTAACAGGAATTCTATTGATGTTCAATCAGGAAATTTTACGTCGTGGTATGAAAACAAATTGATGAAAGACCAATTTGAGATTAGTCAAAATGAGAAATTAAGAAAAAGATATTAAATGATTAAAAGAAGCTGCAAGACAAAAGTCAAATTTGGTCTGATAAAGTTGAAAATACTAAAAACGGAGTGAAAGTATCAGGCGTAAAAACCAGATAAGGGACATATAGGTCATCAGTCAGCCAAGATGATGAAAAAATCCAAGAATTTGGAGAACAGACAAAATAAGGCAATAGAAGAAAAACAAAATTTACTAAAAGATATTGAAACGAAGGAAAGTCTATTATTACATCCATTACATCATCACAAAAATCCTCTAATATCGGTTAGCAATTTATCATCATACTATGGAGAAAGACAGATATTAAGTAATGTAAGTTTTGATATAAAAGCAAGGTGATATAGTGGCTATATATGGGGAATGGTAGCGGAAAAATCAACTTTGATTAAAAATTTTTATTAGGTATCAATCATGAGTATTCAGGTGATGTAAAATTAGCAAGTAATTTAAAAAGTATCATATATTCCTCAAGATACATCCAATTTAACAGGTAGCTTAAATGAGTATATTCATAAGCAAGGTGTGGATGAAACATTGTGCAAAACAATTCTTAGAAAATTAGATTTTGCAAGAGAATTATTTGAAATAGATTTAAAGAACTATAGCGATGGACAAAAAAAGAAAGTTTTAATTGCTGTAAGTTTGTCAAAGCCAGCTCATATATTTGTTTGGGACGAACCATTAAACTATATAGATGTAATATCAAGAATACAGATTGAGGAAATTATAAAAGAAGCAAAACCTACACTCATATTTGTGGAACACGATAAGAGGTTTGTAGAAGATATAGCTAATAAAATCATACGATTATAAACTCAATAACAACTCCAAGGTTATCGGGGGCAATCCCTTTTAACGAAAGCCTTATGCTATCGTTAAAAAGTATGTGGATATGTTTCCACATACGAACGCAACTACCTGTCCAAGGGCTGAAGTTATTATCTCCTTTTTCGGTGGCAGTAATGGAACCTTTGTTCCGTATGGTCATGTGTCTTTTGTCAAGGAGGACTAGCCAAATGATTTATTTCTGGCATCGGAAATGAATGTCGATGGCAGACCGTTTTCTCAACCAGATAATGCCATGAATTTTACTTATACGACGAAATAGAGAGTCTTTACTTGAAATTTTGTAATATTTTGGTGACTTATAGTTTATGTAAGTCATTTTTTTATTATCAAAAATTGTATTTTATCATTTAAAGTGATAAAATACATATAAAAATGATAAAAAGGAGAAAGCAATGAATATTAAAAAGATAATTTCTATTTTTTTCAATCGTTTTATATTAATGTAAGTGTTGAAAAAAATAGCTTTAACTTTACCAATCAGTTTTGAAAAAAAGATATCAATATGCCAAAATGAAGTTTCATAAGGAGTCATTTTTATTGATTAAAGAAAAGAGAAGAGGAAGTTTAAACTCATTTGTTACTCAAGCTCGTACTATGGGTAGAAAAGCTAGCATGGATGTTATTTTGGTGTTTTCAAAGCTATCAGACAATGAAAAAAAACAACTCCTTCAAGCTAGAGTTCCTTTTGTAGACTTCAAGGGGAATCTCTTCTTCCCTCCATTGGGATTAGCATTGAATGCTAATGATGATGTTGAAGTATTTAAGGAATTAACACCTAGTGAACAATTAACTTGGATTGCCTTTTTATTGACAAAAGGTCAAAAAGTAGTAGATGTTGATTTGCTTTCACAGATAACTGGACTGCCAAACTCAACAATTTATAGGTGTTTGAGAACTTTTAAAACTTTAAATTGGTTGAACAAGCCAAATAAACTTTACGCATATACTGCATCAAAAAAAGAATTATTCTTAAAATCCGAGTCATTTTTATTTAATCCCATCAAAAAACGACTTTTGTTGTCAGATTTTGATCTAAATAAGATACAATCTGATTCTAGGCTTTTATACGGTGGTACTTATGCTTTATCCTATTTGACTTTTTTAGCTGAATCGGATGAAAATAGTAGCTATGTCATATCACAGAGACAATTCAATAAATTATCCTTGCCACTTTCTCAGCATATTTTAGAAGGCAAGATATTAGAGATATGGCGATATAGTCCTTTTGTATCTGAATTTTGGAACGATTTTAAGGAAACTCAAGATAGACAGTTTGTTGATCCTATTTCTCTTTATTTGACCTTAAAAGATGATGATGATCCACGTGTGGAGGAAGAGATTGAAGCACTAAAAAATAATATATTACAGTATCTAGGAGAAGACAATGCCAGCTAATACGAAAGCTATTTTTCAAGAAATGTTTACGAATTTTCAAGACTATTACGTTTTGATTGGTGGAACTGCAACCTCTATTATACTGGATTCGCAAGGATTTAAAAGTCGTACAACAAAAGATTATGATATGGTAATCATTGATGAATTAAAAAATAAGGAATTTTATGATACCTTGAATCACTTTTTAGAATTGGGAGAATATAAAGGAGGTCAGAAGGATGAAAAGGCACAGCTATTTCGATTTACAACAAATAAACCTGAGTTTCCTTCTATGATTGAACTATTTAGTATTTTACCAGAATACCCATTAAAGAAGGAGGGGAGAGAAATCCCCTTACATTTTGACGAAGATGCTAGTTTGTCAGCCTTATTATTGGATAAGGATTATTATAATATATTAGTGCATGAAAAAGAATCTATTCAGGGATACTCGGTGTTGAGTAATCGTGGTTTAATTATTTTCAAGGCTAAAGCTTGGTTGGATGTGAGAGAACGCTCTGCCACAGGTACTCAAGGTTTAAGTAAAGCTATTAAAAAACATTTGAACGATATTACTCGATTAACAGCTTTATTACTAGGGAGTGAAAAACTGTCAAATATAACCTCTAGTGAAACGGTGAAAGCAGATATGCACCGTTTTGTGATAGAACTTGAGTCTGTGATATCAACCATTCCTCAAAATGATGATATTTTATTGAATCAGAATGAAGTTTTTGAAATTTTTAAAAGATTTTTCTAGATAGTTAAAATTAATTGTAATCACATAGATATATCGAAATGGACACACTCGGTTGTGTACCAGCTTCTGATAGATATTTTGTTTTTTTGGATTAAAATCACAAAAGGTTGTCATTGGAACCTATAACATTAAATCTATTTTTACAACTAGTAAATTTTTTTATGGGAACAACATAGAACAATTAGATTCAGTACCCCAAAAAAATTTATTGTTGCCGATATGCTATATCCTCAAATAAAAAAATTCTTGATGTGGGATTTTGGCAGATTGGTTTTGATTTAGATAATAAATAACTATTTACGTCTAGTCTGGAGCCAACTAATGGATTTACTTTTTAAATGATGTGTTTCACCTTACAGAAAAAAAGAAAAGAACTATAGTAAAAGGTAATTTATCGAAAAAAATATTTTTGGGATTTCATAGAAAAACATCGTAATTATGAATTTGAAGAGATTGTTTTTGATTGAGCAATCAATCCCAGAAATAATTGTTTTAATTTACCAAGAGTATTATAAAGTTAAGAATTTACGACTTGAACGTGAAGAGAGAGAAAGACTATACGAAGAGGAGCAGGAGCGAAAAAGAAAATTACAAAATAGAATCGAAGAAGAGAAGAAGCGAACAATGTCTCTTCTGAATATACTAGAAGATTTTTCAAACAGCAAAATGATTTAAGACTGATGGCTGATAAACTGGAGATAGTAGGGAAACTTAGTAAAGAGGAAATTGATTGGATTAGATCTAAAGCTGACTGGATTGACCCAATAGTTTCTTCAACAGACGAATTATTAGGAATCAGAAATCATGAAAAATTCTAGAGAACAAAAAAAGAACAATATCTAAGTGAGAAAAAGATACTACTGGTAACTTTATTTTTTTCATATGTTTATTATAGAATATTGTAAATAAAGGAGTTTTAATTATGACAACTAGTCTAGAAAATAATGAGTTTATAGATAAAACAAAAGTTGGTTTAGATTTAGATGAAGATGACCCAAGACTTGGAGTTAGAGGCTTTTGAATTTGATAACTCAACATCTGAAAAAGATTGTGTTTTTGGTTATTGGCCTAAATCCTGCTGGAGATAAAGATGATGCAAACAATGAGAAAAACTAACAGGACATATCTATATAGTTTAAAAAAAGTCTATTAAAAGTAAATATGTTTATAATAAATACTATAAACCTATATATGAACTAATGAATGATATCTTTGATAATGATGCTAAATGGCATTGGTGTAATAAATCATGGGATATTTTAAGTAAAGAATTAGAACATTCTGAGGACAAAGATTTTTTTAGATGAGATACATGAAGAGTATTTAAATCACCAAAAATAGTAAAGTAACAATCTATATTGGAGATATGTTCTACTATCATGATACAAGTTCAAAAAAAACTGCCACCAATAAAAGATGAATCTTACCAGAGATACTGTAGCGAAATGTTGGAGCGTCATATTAAGGCACTTTTTAAAAAGCTGGTAAAAAAATATTAAATTTGTATACATAAATAATTCACAAGTTTCTCAATGGTTGTGTGATAGTGATATAAATACATATACAGTTTTTCGGGGATAGGAAAAATTCCTGTTTTCTTTGGAAGAATGCTTTCTGGTGGTATTGATTCGTTTTTCAAGATTAAGATTAGTAAATGAGATCAAAAGATTATTTAAATAAACTTGAATCAAAAAAATAGGAAAAATAATTAAAATTCGGTGACAGGGTCAAGTTACATGAAAGAATATATTTTAAATTTAGAAAAAAAATTCTCTTTAATAGAAAATGGATTTAAAGAAGAAGAGAAAAGAGCTCTTGCTGACTATCTATCAAACGATAATGCGTATACCAAAGAATTAGCATTTTTAGCTTTTTAAATCCAATGTATATCAAGTTAGAATGTACAGTGTATTTCTCTTTGGATATTTGTCATCATATGAAGAAATTTTGATTTTCATGAGGGATGAGGTTTCAAAGGATGACAATTGGAGAGTTCAAGAAGTATTAGCAAAAGCATTTGATGAATTCTGCAAGAAAAAAGGATATGAAAAAGCACTTCCAATAATTGATGAATGGTTAAAAAACAATAATCCTAATACAAGGAGAGCTGTTACGGAGGGACTAAGAATATGGACAAATAGACCATATTTCAAGGAAAATCCGAATGAAGCTATTGAAAGGATTGCCAACTTAAAGAAGATGCAAGCGAATATGTGAGAAAATCAGTTGGAAATGCTTTAAGGGATATTAGTAAGAAATTCCCGGAGTTGATTAAAATTGAGCTTGATAGCTGGAAATTAGAAAGTAAAGAGATAAAACAAGTTTACAAGTTGGCAAGTAAATTGATTGTATGACAAATAAGAATTCATAGGAGGTAACGATGAACAAGATTACTTGTATTTGTTTAGGTGTGAAAGATATGGAAAGGTCAATAAAGTTTTATAGAGATGGTTTAGGATATAAGACTGATTGCAGAGAAAATAATCCGTCAGTATGCTTTTTTGATACTCCGGGAACAAAGTTTGAACTATTTCCTTTGGAACAATTAGCAAAAGATATTGATGAAAATAATCCACCAAAAGGGAATGGATTTTCAGGAATTACATTAGCCTACAATGTTGAACATAAAGAAGATGTAGAGACTGTAATTGCATTAGTAAGAAAAGCAGGTGGAAAAATTGTAAAAGAGCCACAGGAAGTTTTTTGGGGTGGATATCACGCATATTTTTCGGATTTAGATGGATACTATTGGGAAGTTTCATGGGGACCGAATTTTCAATTTGATGAAAATGGATTGCTGAAATTTTGAGGATAAATAGGGAAAGAGTATGCCATAAAGTAAGGAATATTTGATTTTGAAGGAGGTAATCATAGTGAATGAATTTAATGAATTTGTTCGTGAGATTTTTTCCGCAGCAGGTGATATTGTCATAAGATCCATGATGGGCGGCTACCTTATATATTTTAACGGTAAGCTGATAGGTGACATTTGCGATAATGAACTATTTTTAAAGAGAACGCCGACATCGGACAAACTTCTTGCAGACTCAGAATTGCGTTATCCGTATGAGGGTTCAAAGACATTGATGTATGCATTCGACAGATTTGAGGATATGGATTTGATTACTGAACTACTGAAAGGTATGTATGCGGAACTGCCAGAAAAGAAACCCAAGAAAGCTAAATGAGACAAACAAGCTTCAGTTTGTTGAACTTAGCAAGGTATAAGTTTCTATGAGATGAAACCTACAAAACTTGTACGGATATTGTAGGGTAAGAAAAGAAATCTTCCTCTATACTAAATAAACCGAAAGAAAGGAGGAATCGAAATGAATATTATCAAGTCGTTTAACAATACGATTGATTACCTTGAAACAGTTCTTGATGATGAGATTGATGAAAAGAAAGTAACTCACTTATCAGGATATTCGTATTCAATGTTCAGTCGCTTGTTTTCTATTCTGACTGAAACAACGCTCTCAGAATATTTAAGAAGTAGAAGATTAACGGAAGCAGCCGTTATATTAAGAGATACGGATGAAAAGATTATTGATGTTGCTTTCAAATTCGGATACGAGTCATCGGATTCATTTGGAACAGCTTTTAAGAATTTTCATGGATTTACTCCTTCAGAGGTGAGAAACGGGAAACCATTTAAATTAGTTTCACGGGTGCAATTAGCACTAAGTGTAAGAGGAGGAAGAAGCATGAATATTACAATTCAAAAGAAAAAAGCATTTACAGTTGCAGGAATCAATGAACAAAACATCAATTCATCATTATGTCCGAGTATTTGGGATAAGCTATATGAAAAATATAGCCACGATGAGCTTGTGAGTTTGGGAAGCGGTCAAAGTATGGGCGTTTGTCATGATGTGGAAAATCCAAGCACAATAAATTATATGGCTGGTTATATCGTTAATGATGCAGACAAAGCCACAAGTATGGGCTTAGATATTTTGGAAGTGGAAGAAGCAGAGTATGCAGTTGTAGAATTAGTAGGAAGTGTTCCGGAGTGCATTCATAACGGGTGGAAATATGCAATGGAAGTATTCTTCCCTGAGCATGGCTATAATCATTCAGAAAAACCTGACTTTGAATATTACTATGGAGGTGATATGCACAGTAAAGACTACAAAATGGAACTTTGGATTCCGATAACTAAAGCTTAAAAACCAGCTTGTCGAGCTGGAAAATTCCAGTTTGCCGAGGTAATACCTTTTAACGATAACCTCAAGCTATCGTTAAATAGTTTAGTGGATATGTTTCCGCATACAACTCAACTACTTGACATACTTGGTGTTCACTCGTTCCATGTTGAGGCGGTATCACTGCTTGTACGAGCCGAGGCATCAGCGAAGTAGAAGTAGATGATCTGCCCATGCGACAAGGTGAAACCGAAGGTCGAGAAGGTGCCCTCGGGTATATGACTCGCAGAATGAGGAAGGAAACCGACGAAATGATACGGTAAGTCCGAACCGCTGAGTGCGTGGATCTGCTCTTCCGATCTGAGACAGTCGAAAAGTAGAAGGGGGATGGTATTGGTATCAATCAATGAGTAACAAAGTAACAGCATGATTCGAAACATTTGCTTGTAATTTGCGGAGGAACATCAATATGGATGGAATAACAAAAGATTCTATAAAAACGGCTAAACTAATGAAACAATTATGGCCTCAATTGACCGATAAAGAAGCTATTGATGAAGTAAAAAGATATACGAATGGCAAAAATACTGCAATCTTTACTGAAGTTGAAGGTGACACAATTGTAGGTCTAGCACTATGTTCACTCAGATTCGATTATGTTGAAGGTTGTAAATATAGTCCTGTTGGATTCTTAGAAGGGATTATTGTCGACGAGGAATATCGTTTAAAGGATATAGCTAAAAATCTCTGTACAAAATGTGAGGAATGGGCGAAAAATAAAGGATGTAAGGAATTTGCAAGTGACTGTACTTTAACGAATACGGATTCTATAAGATTTCATCTCAATATTGGATTTCAGGAGGCAAATAGAATTATTCACTTTAAGAAGAAATTATAATTTCAGAACGTGGTCAAAATTTATGTATCTTTAGGAAGTGTAAAAGAATGGACGGACTACGAATTACTTTTCATTAGTTAAGAATATAGTAATGTTGTAAAGTTAATCGAGGAGTTATTGATGGATTTTAGTAGTAAGATAGCCATAAATAAAGGCTGGTCAGATGATAAAAAATATTGTGTGACAGATCAAAATCAACAAAAATATTTCTTGCGTGTTTCTGATAAGGAGAAGTTAGATTCTAAAAAATTTGAATTTGATATGATGGAGAAAGTAGCTTCTCTTGGAGTTCCGATGTGTGTAAACCGATTAACATAGAACTATGCGATGACGAAGTACATTCTTTACATGAATGGATAGATGGGAAAGATGCTCGAGAAACCATTTTAACTGTTTCAAAAGAACAACAATACATTTACGGAGTAGAAGCAGGAAGAATCCTTCAAAAAATTCATTCACTCCCTGTTACAGAAGTTCGTGAAGATTGGGAGGTCTTTTATAATCGAAAAATTGATGACAAAATCTCCAAATACAAAGAATGTCCCGTTCAATATAAAAATGGTCAGATCTTTATTGATTTTTTAAATGCAAATCGTGAATTGTTAAAAGATAGACCTCAGGTTTTCCAACATGGAGATTATCACATCGGGAATTTCATGATTGGTGAAGATCATAAAATTTATGTCATTGACTTTGATCGATTTGATCTGGGAGATCCTTGGGAGGAATTCAATCGTATTGTATGGTCTGCTCAAGTTTCTCCCTCTTTTGCGTCTGGTATGATAGATGGATATTTTGATCATAAGGTTCCGGATTTATTTTGGAAGCTTCTCGCTATCTATATTCTAAATAACTTAGTTGGATCACTTCCCTGGGCTGTACCTTACGGACCTGAAGAAATATCAGTAATGCAAAATCAAGCTAAGGAAATTTTAGAATGGTATGATGATATGAAGCAAATCATTCCTAGTTGGTATTTGATTGAGAAAAAGGCTTAATAATAAAAGAGTTTAAATATCAATTTGAAAAAATGTCAAGATTATTTGCTCATATTATAACGAATTCAATTCTTTATTAATACCTATCGAGAATTATCTTGAAACTTGGAATGTTGTTTTTGGGGTCAAGTTACATGAAAGAATATATTTTAAATTTAGAAAAAGAATTCTCTTTAATAGAAAAATGGATTTAAAGAAGAAGAGAAAAGAGCTCTTGCTGATTATCTATCAAACGATAATGTGTATACCAAAGAATTAGCATTTTTTTAGCTTTTTAAATCCAATGTATATCAAGTTAGAATGTACAGTGTATTTCTCTTTGGCCATTTGTCATCGTATGAAGAAATTTTGATCTTTATGAGGGATGAGGTTTCAAAGGATGACAATTGGAGAGTTCAAGAAGTATTAGCAAAAGCATTTGATGAATTTTGTAAGCAAACAGGTTATGAAAAATCTCTTCCGGTTATTGACGACTGGCTACAAAATAATAATCCAAATGTCAGAAGAGCTGTTACAGAAGGTTTGAGAATATGGACGAGTAGACCATATTTCAAGGATAATCCAGATGAAGCTATTGAAAGGATTGCCAACTTAAAAGAAGATGCAAGCGAATATGTGAGAAAATCAGTTGGAAATGCTTTAAGGGATATTAGTAAGAAATTCCCGGAGTTGATTAAAATTGAGCTTGATAGCTGGAAATTAGAAAGTAAAGAGATTCAACAAGTTTACAAGCTAGCAAGTAAATTTATTAAATGATAATTCTAAACTATAAAGTTAAAAAATGGTAACTATAAAATATTTTCATTCTATAGTATAATTTTAAACAACAAGTCAGTCACTTTCGTTCTATAATATAGAAGTTTGCTTATCACCACGTGTTGAGTGTATAGCTCTGCTGGTGAAAAACTAGGAATCTTTAAGCGAAAGGTTTCTAAGCAGTCACTGGAAACAGTGGCTTTTTAGTTTTGGTGGGTGTGTAACAATCTCCATATTGATGAGGAACCCCTACAGCAGGCTTTTCTTAGGGCCATAGAGGTTCTTCGTAAAAATAAGGGAAAGCTAGAAGAGAAGTGGGCTAGCTTTAGTGAAGAGCAAAGGCTGGAAAAGTATCATGCGGCTCAACTAAAGGAACTCCTTGATAGCGAGTAGGAAGCATTTGATGGAAGAAAGATGTGTAAGGTACTTGAGAAGATTAGTCTAGGAGAAGACGGCAGTATCACCGTCATGTTTTTAGAAGTAACAGAAGTTAATTTATAAGGCCATAGCTAAGAGAGGAAGTGCTCATGCTATGGCCTTTTTATTTTTGAAATACGATTTATTATCTATTATGATTAGTGTAGTAATTGAATTAACCATAATATTTAAAAATAATTAACCAAAAAGGTTGATTAATATTAGAAAATGGTTTATAATTATATTATAAGAGGTAAAATGGAGGAAAATAAAATGATTACAGAATATGGAAAATTTCTAAGAAAAATTAAGAATAGACCAAGGCCAAATCCTCAAAAACAATGGCAGAAAAAGCTAGGTGTCAGCTCAGCCTTTTTTTATCAGCTGTAGAGAATGGTAAAAAGAAAATCCCAAAAACTTGGGAAGAAAAACTAGTAAAGGAGTACAAGTTGGACGGAGAGCAGTTAGCTGAATTGAGACGTTCCCAGCAAGCTAGTCAACAGTTGATTGAAATCAATCTGGAAATGTTAACTGATGCACAAAAAGATACAGCATTTGCTTTTGCGAGAAGTCTTGAAAGATTTGATACTCAAGATTTATCAAAACTTGCTAAATTTTTTAATAAGAATTCGGAGGAAGTTAATGACCTATAATTATAAAGTAGCCCCATGTTCTAGATTAGAAATTCGAAACTATGCTGATTATTTCCGTGATAAGACAAAGTTGTCTAATGAACTTGCCTATCCAATTGTTGAGGTTTTTGAATTATTGGCGGAAACTGGATATTATGATTATGAGATTGTTCCAATTGAGGATATGCCTAATAACTATGGAGAAACCCTCAAAGGTGAAAACTTAATTCGTATTCGTGAAGATATATATGAGAAAGCTTGTGAAGATGATGGATTTTCCAGATCCACAATTGCTCACGAACTTCTTCATTTTTTTAAACATCGTCAAGAAGAGATAGTTTTTTGTCGTACGGTTGAAGAAATGAAAAGTAGAAAAGCCTACGAAGACCCTGAGTGGCAAGCCAACTGCTTCGCAGGAGAATTATTAGTTCCAAAAAGATTAGTTAAAAATTTATCTGTTGAAGAGGTCGTAGAACAATGCAAAGTTACACAAGCAATGGCTAGTATTCAACTTGGACAATATGAAAAAGAAGGTTGGTAAAAGAAAAAGCCTTTGAGTGGGGACTCAAGGCTTGGATAGAGCGGCTGGGTAAACCGACATACACAATATCAGTTTACCATAGTCGTCTGGATATTTCAATAGAAAGGTTTACTCTATGGTAAAAATTCAAGGTAATCGAAAAGGTTGCAAAGACGTTTTTAATGCATTCCTAGTGAAAGATGCTGCTTACGCAGGAAAAGAAGAAATTCCGATTATTAGACCTTATAATGGCATTTTGCCAGAAAAAATGGTTCTATTTTCAAAAAGGCATCAAACTAAGGAGAAATTTTCATGGCTATGTTTTTATGAGGATGATTATAAATTTGAAAATATTTGGAAGAATCCAAAACTTCATTTGGATACACTTTCTAAGTTTGAAGGGGTTATCCTTCCTGATTTTAGTCTATTTAGAGACATGCCGTATAACATGCAAGTAAATAATATATACAGAAGTCGTGCTATAGGTAATTGGCTTCAATCAATGGGAATTCCAGTCATTCCAAATATTCGTTGGGGGGATGAGAGAACTTACGATATTGCTTGCCTGGGTATATCAAAAGATAATGTGATTTCTGTCGGTTCGCATGGTCAGATGAGAGATTTAGATGATAGAAAGCATTTTATCAACGGGCTTGATTATGTTGTTGATAAACTTAGTCCTCATACAATTCTTGTATATGGTGCCTTACTAGATGATGTGTTTGCTTGGTATCGTCTTCAAGGAATTAATATTCTTCACTATCCAAGTAACACTTCGTTGGCTTATATGCAGGGAGGTGCCTAATGGGGACTGGATTTCACGGAGGATTTGGTAGAACAATAGGTACTGGGGCGTTTGAATTTCATCAATCAGAAATTCCAGAGAGCTCCTCGTTACTAGATTTGATTAATCAAAGTAGTTATGGTAAAAAGGTAGCTGACATGTATGTCGAGCTGATTGCTAACTATAAGGGCTTTCAAAAAGGCTTAGTAGGAATAGTGCTTTCCAAAGAGGATAAAGATACATATAAAGTAAAATTTTTTACTCGTGAAAATGAGATTCTGACAATCATTTCGGTACCTAAATTACTATTACGTCGCATTAATTTTATGGAATTTGAAGCATATTTTTATATAGTATTTTAAGTTAAAATACTACATACAAAAAAATTGGTAATATAAATTAATTAAAAGGAAGTGTTTATGGCAAATTCGACTGAACGAATTGGGATATACCACTGTGCCGAGATTGCAGAACGCAATAAATGGATGTTCCGAGAACAACCAATAGATGATGTTGGTATAGATGCTCATATGGAATTTATTGACAATATGAATCCCAAGCAACTGATTGCATTACAGATAAAGTCAGGGTCAAGCTGGTTTAAAGAAAAACGTGGTAATAGTATTATTTTTAGAGGTATAAATGAGAGACAGTATAATTACTGGACTATGAATTCTCTCCCTTGCATAGTAGTTTTATATAACCCTGAGGATGATACATGCATTTGGCAAAAATTAACTACTGAAACCATTGAACGAACCAATGATGGACAAGGAAAAGGCTTTTTTGTTAAGGTTCCGTTGGATCAGGTTTTTTTAAATGAGTCTTCTCAAAATAGTCTTCTTTCCTATTCAAATTTACCCCAACATGTACAGAATTATAACTTTTTACTATCTCAGAAAAAGTTTATGGAAATTATTCAAAATGGTGGTAAAGTAAAACTATATTCAAATGAATGGGTTAATAAATCAAGTGGCAGAGGCGAGACCAAGTTAATTGTCAATGATGGGAATGAAACTAAAGAGTATTTGTATCCGTATTGGTTTCCTTTTACTCCATACACAGAGGTTTTTCCTAAGCTATTTCCATGGGCTCATTTTTCTGCTGATGAAGAATTTTTTGAAGAAAATGATAAAGAATTATGGCGAGACCTTCATTGTTATTATGATAAAGAAGATGATGAGTGGGAAGTTGTTGGCGATACATTTGAGACTTTTCGTAAAAAGTTAGACCCAATGCGTTGCATTAATCATGCAGGGGAGGTTGCGGAGTACATGTTAGTACTTAGCTTAAATGAACTTGGCAATTCGTTTTTGACAGTTAACCAGTTTGTAAATCAATATCGCCCATATGCTGATGCAAGGCCGAAATCAAAAGATATATAAAGGAAATTATCATGAAGAAACTTAAACTTAATGATGGAATGACACAAGCCCAAACTGTTGATGGATATAAACTAGTTCCTACTGAAAAGTATGTAATAAACCTAGAAGAAGAGATAGATTTCTCAATAGCAGTTATGCAATCTATTTTTACCATGGGCTTTCCACCGGCATTCAAAAATTGGCATGCATGGCTGTTTGAAAATGGTTTTAGCACTGAGGTTCCGAATCCGACTAATGAGTTTGTAGCAAGTTATTATGGTGTTAAGCCTCTTTGGAAAACACCTTATTCTATGGGGATTGTTGTGAAAGCAGAGAAGGATGACGACTATTACATTGTTATGGAATGTAGTGAAAAAAATAAGGGCTTTAAACACACACAAATTATTCTTACTCTGGGCGGGTGCATGTAATTAAGCAAGACTAGAATATAATTGGTTAATAATTATAGTTACGTTTAATGGTTTAATTCGGATATATTTTGAATCATCATTTCGTTTCATAGTATAGGCAGATAACGTCAGGACACGTCGAGTGTGTAAGTTTGTTAGTGAAACGCAGTTAATCCTCAAAAGGTTCACTGAACCTTTTGAGTCCACAAACGCACCATGTTGAGGCGGTGTCACTGCTTGTACGAGCTGAGGCATCAGCGAAGTAGAAACAGATGAGCTGCCCACACCAAAACTAAAGAAAAAGAAATGATAGGATTTGAATTTGAGGGGGTGTTTTTATGTCAACAATTAAAATTGAAAACCTCACGTTCTCATATTATGGCTATGTCAAACCTGTATTTGAAAATGTATCATTTTCATTTGATACGAACTGGAAAACAGGGCTGATAGGAAGAAATGGAATTGGAAAATCAGCACTATTTAGGCTACTTCTAAACCAAGAAGTTTATCAAGGCAAAATCAGCAAAAGTGTCACTTAAATTTCCACCCAATTTAAGTGACACTTCAAAATTGGTGATTGAGTTATATAAAGAACTAATTTCAGATGAGGAAGAATGGAAATTATTTAGAGAACTTAATTTGCTAAATGTAGATGAGAGTCTTGTCTACAGAAAGTTTGAAACGCTTTTCAAAGGAGAACAAACAAAAAAATACTTTTTAGCTATTTTTGTTTACAAGAGAAGATGGTTTTTACTTATAGATGAACCAACAAATCATTTAGATATGGACGGAAGAAAAAAATTGTAAGCGAATATCTAAAAAGGTAAAAAAAAGGTTTTTTTGCTTATATCTCATGATAGAGATTTTTTGGATGGTTGTATCAATCATATTATTTCTATTAACAGGAATTCTATTGATGTTCAATCAGGAAATTTTACATCATGGTATGAAAATAAATTGAGGAAAGACCACTTTTTTAAAATGCTTATGCAGGATGTAAGTCACCAACTATTTACCGATAGTGTATTAGAGGAAGTTCGATTAGGAATGGAAGAAGATTGAGATAATGCACTTACTATCTTGAAAAAAACTAGATTTATGAATGGTAGAGGAAAGACATCCACTAAGTCTTTCTGGAGGGCAAATGCAACGAGTTGCTATAGCCAGCGCTATAGCTGAAGATAATGATATAATTCTCTTGGATGAACTAACAAGTGGCTTGGATTATAAGCATATGATGGATATATCAGAAATCTTAAAAAGAACTTCAATCAATGGGAAAGACGATTATTGTGGCAACTCACGATGGAGAGTTTATCGAAAGTTGTTGCAGTAGAAAATTGATAATTTGAATAATTAAAAAGGAATTTCCATTTTTTTCGGACAAGCATGATATCAAAAAAAATAGCACCATCAACAGAGATGATTTCCGATTTTTACAATGCCGGAATCAGTGACATAAAAGCATAAGTGTAGAAAAATCAATATTTGGAATGATATATTCCGCCCTCCATAGAATATGATTGAATTTCAATCATATTCTATGGAGGGATTTTTTATACACACGATAATTCAAAGCGCCAAGAAAAACAGTTGACATTTAAACTATGAAATGTTACAAATATAATTGATAAACGAATTATCGGTAATCAAATTATCGTAATATCTTGAGGAGAAAGTAAATGTCAAACCGTGATACAAGCATTGATTCAAGGCTTATTGAAAGTGCTCGTAAAGAGTTCATTGAAAAGGGATTTATAAAGCCGAACTGAAAACGATATGTGAGAATGCAAAGATAACAACTGGGGCTGTTTATAAAAGATATAAAGGGAAAGAAGAACTGTTTAGAGCAGTTGTTGAAAAGGCTGTAGCAACTTTAGATAGTTTTGTTTCGGAACGAACAGATGTGGATTTCTCCTCTATGAGCGATGAAGAAGTAAGAAATACATGGATTATGAATGAGAAATACATCTTAGATGTGTTTCGAATCCTATGGGATATTCGAGAAGAATTTGTATTACTTTTAGAAAAATCCGCCGGGACAGTGCATGAGAACTTCGGGCATGATTTTGCTTATCGCATGACGCATGCCTATAAGCAATATTATGAAGAGGCAAAAAAGAGAGATATCGCTAAAGCGGAGATTACGGATGAGGAAATGCATGTTCTCTGTACGATATTCTGGACATCTGTTTATGAGCCTTTCATTCATGAAATGTCTTGGAAAGAAATTGAAGAGCATTGCAAAGTTGTATGCAGATTCATGGATTGGAAAAATGCAGTGGGAATAATGGATTAATAAATTCAGACCGTCGAAAGACGGTTTAAAATAAACAATAGCATTAGTTTAAACTAACTCGAAAGGAGAGCGAAATGTTTAAAAAAGTAGCTCCCTATATGGGAGAATACAAGAAATACACGTTCAGAGCGGTAATGATGATGTGTATTGGAATTGTGGCAAAAATAATGCCCTATTTTTTTCTGTATCAGATTGTTTCACCATTGACAAAGGGGCAATCGATTAGTTTGGAATATGTGATGCTGAGGGTGTTAGGGATACTTTTATCTGAAATCATTTATTCTTTTGTCTATGTGAAAGGACTGATATTTTCCCATATCAGTGCATACAATACCCTAAAAAATTTAAGAATATCTCTGCAGGGAAAACTGGAAAAACAGCCTCTCGGAAATATAGAGAGCCTTGGTACAGGACGTATAAAAAAGGTATTTACTGAAGATATTGATATGATCGAGCTTTTACTTGCTCATGCGATTCCGGAAGGGATTGCCAATATTTTGATTCCGTTTGCCATCCTCGTTCTGATGTTTGCGGTGGATTACCGCTTAGCTTTGCTTTCCTTTATTCCCATTCTCGTAGGGATCTTTGCCATGGGCATGATGATGAAGCAGGGCAACTCGAAGATGGATGCCTACTATGAATCCGCTGCAGTGATGAATAACACGATTATTGAATATGTAAATGGAATGGAAGTGGTGAAGGTATTCAATAAGGACGGCGATTCTTATAAAAGATTTAGAGAAGTCGTAAAGAACTACAGAGATTTACACTTTTATGGTACAAAGCTTGTTGGCCCTGGATGGCCATGTATTCCAGCGTTTTGCCGAGTCTTTCGCTTTTCATTATTCCAGTAGGGGCATTTTGGGTTATCAGTGGAAGTCTTGCTTTAGATAAACTGATTTTAGTGCTTTGTTTGTCTTTCGCAGTCGGTCCGTCTTTTATGAAGGCGATGAATTATGCAGGAAAGTTTCCTCAGCTGAATTATAAAATCACAGAGCTGGAACATCTTATGGATAAACCGGCTCTTAAAGAGGGAAGTGAAAAGTTTAGTGGCGTGAATAGGGATGTTCAGTTTGAAAATGTCAGATTCGCTTATGGAGAGAAAGAGATTCTTCATGGGGTAAGTCTCGAACTGAAGCAGGGAACGACAACCGCTCTGGTGGGAGAATCGGGAAGCGGAAAATCTACACTGGCTAAGCTTTTAGTGCATTATTATGACTTGAATGAGGGAAAAATCCGGATCGGTGGACAGGATATCACAGACATGTCTCTGGAAGCACTGAATAATGAGGTCTCTTATGTTTCGCAGGAGCAATTTTTATTTAATACAAGTCTTTATGAAAATATTCTTATCGGAAAGCCCGATGCAAAAAGAGAAGAGGTGCTCAAAGCAGCAAAGAGAGCGCAGTGTGATGAATTTCTGAAGAAACTTCAAGATGGAATAGATACTATAGCGGGAGACGGTGGAAAGCAACTGTCCGGAGGGGAGCGCCAGAGAATTTCCTTGGCACGTGCGATTTTGAAGGATGCGCCGATTATTGTTTTGGACGAGGCTACTGCTTTTATGGACCCTGAAAATGAAGAAAAATTAAATGCTGCTCTTGATGAAATCACAAAGAATAAGACGGTGCTTGTGATTGCGCACAGACTTTCCACGGTAAAAAATGCGGATAAGATTTGTGTGATAAAGGAGGGCAAGTGTATGGCAGTCGATAAGCATGAGAAGCTCTTGGAAGAATGTCCGGAGTATATGAAATTCTGGGAGGCCTCTGTAAGTGCAAGTACATGGAAGATTAAGGGGGAGAAGGCATGTTAAAGATACTGCATAGAATCGTTTGTATGACAGGAAAATATAGCTCCAGAATTAGAGCTTCGTATCTAACTTCTTTCATCAAGGGGATTATGATGAAGGCACCGTTAATCTTCAGTTTTTTTGCAATCAGTCTGTTTATGAAAGGGGCAGATGAATGAAAAGATATGCCTTTATCTCGGAATTGGTCTTGTTATTTGTATAGCGGTAGAAGCTGTTTTTGAACACATCACGAATGTTCTTCAATCCGCAACAGGATATGAGGTGTTTGCGGATATGCGAATGAGACTCGGAGATCATCTCCGGAATCTTCCTATGGGATACTTTACAGAAGGAAATATGGGAAAAATAAGCACGGTTCTATGTACAGACATGGTGTTTATTGAAGAGTGCTGTATGGGTGTTTTGTCGGAACTTGTGACTTTTATGATTTCCCAGGGGCTCATGACACTCATGATGTTTGTCATGGATATACGATTAGGGGTTGCTGCATGCTTAGTCATTATCGCCTTTTTTATCGTTGGAAATTGCATGATGAAAACGACTCTTGCGCATTCCAAGACGAAGCAAGAGGGAAGTGAATCGCTTACGGAAGAGGTTTTGGCTTTTGCCGAAGGAATAGGAATTATCAAGTCATTTAATATGCTAGGGGAAAAATCAAAAAGTCTTTCCGCTGAGTTTGATAAAAGCTGCAGGGAAAGTATTGATTTTGAGAAAAGTTATGGGCCGTGGGCGAGAGCTTTATACCTTACTTACGGGATTGGCACATCCTTTATGCTTGCTGTAGCAGGCCTATTATATACGAAGGGAGAAATGGCGTCGGACTATATGGTGGGAATGGTATTGTTCTTATTTGATCTATTTATTTCCATAGAGAGCTATTATGGACAAATTACCAGACTTACCGTAACAGCGGCATCTTTAGACAGAATAGAAGAGGTGTTTGAAGCTGAAGAACTTCATGATTTTGCTGATATTGCATTATCTAAAGATGCAGGGGGAAATGATTCTCTTGTTGAGTATAGCGATGTAAGCTTTGGCTATACAGGAAAGAATGTGTTGAATCATATCTCTTTTACTATGAAAAAGGGGGAAATGACTGCTCTTGTAGGACCGTCAGGTGGTGGAAAATCTACAATAGCCTCTCTTCTTGCAAGATTTTGGGATATCAAGGAGGGAACGATTAAAGTTGATGGCAAAGATATAAAAAATGTTTCTTTGGGAAGCCTTATGGATAAAATCAGTATGGTGTTCCAGAGGGTTTATCTTTTTAAGGACACAATATACAACAACATCGTAATTGGTAGGCCTGATGCTACAAGGGAAGAAGTAATTGAGGCTGCAAAGAAGGCAAGATGTTATGACTTTATTATGTCGTTTCCGGAAGGATTTGATACGGTAATCGGAGAAGGTGGAGCATCGCTTTCCGGCGGAGAAAAGCAAAGACTTTCCATTGCTAGATGTATCCTGAAGGATTCGCCCATCGTTATTTTAGATGAAGCAACAGCAAGTGTTGACGCAGATAACGAACGTGCGATACAAGAAGCGATTTCGGAACTATGCAAGAATAAGACGCTTCTTGTCATTGCCCATAGATTAAAGACGATAAGAGATGCAGACCAGATCCTTGTTATATCTGACGGGAAAAATCATAGAGCGTGGAAATCACGAGAAACTCATGGAAAAAGACGGTGTTTACGCACATATGGTCTCCGTTCAGGCATCTTAAAAATGCAACATGAGAAAAAGAGAACTGTCCCGTTTTGTACGTGATAAAATTTATCATTATAGAAAAGTCTTTTTAAATCCAGTTTTGGAATGGGAGCTAACGGAGATACTGATGCGTCTGAGGGTGATAAATATTTTACACATGAATTATAGCAAGGCGATGAAATAGATTTTTGATCTAACCATTTTGAAAGCACTATTATGTGCCGAATTTTCGACAACATCATAATTTCAGAAAGTGGGCAGATTACTGTAACTTTCCTTGAAGGAACAGAAGTTGACTTGTAAGAGACTGCAATCGAAAGGTTGCGGTTTTTTGTGTTGTTTCGTGGTATAATAAGCTAAAACGATAAACGGTATGATTGGTTGCTAGCTGTAGGAGTTATATTATGGGTAAGTGGACTTGTCAATGCGGATATCCAATGAATGACCATGCTGCCCCAGACCCGAATGCTTTTTCGGTATTCTCGGATGAGTTATGGGAAGAGATAACGGATACCGCAGATGAAAATAATAAGATTGATTATTATGATATTACTGAGGCTTCGTACTATGCCTGGCAATGTCCAAATTGTCATAGCTTGATGGTTTTCGGTGAGGATGAGAATCCAAATCGTTATACTTTCTATAAGTGGATAGATTTAGATCGTAAAGAGAAGGGGTTAACTGATCAAGAAACTGATTCAAATTCATCAGATGTAGTTTACAGAGTTGCATCAGTCACTTTCTCAGAGTTTGGTGAGGAGTACATCTATATTTGTGAGGATGAATCAATCAGGGAAGACCATTTGTGGTTGTACCTGTTGGAATCAACAACGTCGAAAAGGTTGCTCATGTTGTGAAGATATTTCAGGCTTCGCAAAAAGACCTCTCATATCCAATTGACAAGTTAAAGCGTGTGATTAAGCGTTATTCTGATTTTGATAAAGAGAAAGCAAAAGAGATTGCAGCGGAATTATTGAGGTCAGGTAGATGTTTGCAAATAGATGATTTTTCTAAATCAGTAGTAGCAGACGAATATTTTGATATTTTGCACAATAAACTTGGATACTGGTGGTTGGAACTGAATGGCGTTCCCATTCCTATGAAGGTTACTTTGTTAAATGCCAACTATGAAAAATATCACGTTGACTGCGCTATACATATAAAACCTTACAATATGCACTACAGTACTTTCCAATCGTTGAAGTTATGTACTGACTTTGAGATTGACGCTTCCCGCTGGGTTGATGTCATTTCTGATGAATATGTTTGGGGAAATTCCTGGGAACTGGATGGTATCCAGTTTGGGATAACCTGTCAGGAATCAACAGAGGAGGATGAAGTGACACTTGGCAAATACAGCCGTGTCCCATATTATAACGACTGGCATCCAGATTGGAGCGATAGATACGGTTTTAATGTAGCTTGGAAACCACATGAATCTGATGAAGACTTGTCGGTAGGTTTTTACATTTCTTAGAGTGATAAATTCGCTCAATCATATAATAACAAAGCCAGACTAGTTGCTTTCGTTCTATAATAAAGATGCTTTCCAGCACCACGTTGCATCTGTAGTTCTGCTGGTAAAGCATAAAAATCTTTGAATGAAATATTTTTAAAGTGTTTGTATCCCAGCAAAGAGTTAAAGAGCGACTATCTAAGTTGGTAAATAACTTCAGGAGGTTTATACGTTATGCTTAGATCTTATGTAACCAAGAAGCACTTATTCTTCTATTTTATAGCGATTATGATTACTTGGCTGGAGGCTATCATTACACCAGCTTTGATTCAGTATATTGTCTCCAGTTTTACCAATCACCAGTTGCATTTGCTATGGCAGGTCTTGTTTTGGGGGATTGTTGGAAATCTGATTCTCTTGCTGGGTTTGGCGGGGAAACGTTATTACTATGCACGAGTGCTGACAGACTTCAAGTCGGGTATTAAGAAGGCTATCTTTCAGACTTTTCTATTTAGCCGTCGGATAGCGGATGAAGAAGTTTTATCAGACTTGGAAAATGATGTAAAACAGCTAGAAGATAATTATATTGAGCCGACTGTTATTATCATTTCTTCTTTGGGATTTACAACCGTCTCTATCTGTTATGCTCTTTGGACTAATTTTTATCTTGGCTTGCTCTTTATCATTTTTTATTCGATACCTGTCCTTTGTAGTGGAATTGGCTCTAAACGTTTGGATGAAATTACGAAGGAGAAGTCCTTAGCTAATCAAGCCTATGTCTCTCAAGCAACCAATATGATCGCAGGTGCTCGTTCCATACGGTATTATCGGGGACAAAGCTTGTTTACAAACTGTTCTCTAAAGATTTGCACAAGGCTCTAAAGGAAGAAATCGCCTATGAAAAGCAGCGGACTATAAATAGTCTCTTTATCAATGGAATTGATGCTTTTTGCTCTGTTGCGCCTATTGTCATTGGTGGTTTCATGACCTATTATAACTACCTATCTGCAGCCAGCTTTGTAGGAATTTACCTCGTATCGTATAATATTGGCTATCAATTTCAGGAGTTATCTTACTTTATCAATACTAGGAAATCAGCCAAGTCTCTCTGTGATAAATATCAAAAATTGCTGGGGGTGGACTTGGATATGCCTTCTGTTCTCGAATGTTCTGTCTTTCCTATTCAGTTAGAGAAAGTCAGTGTAGAGCGTGATGGTCAAGAAATCCTAGCCCCTTGTGACCTTACTATTGAGGAAGGGGAAAAGATTGCCATTATCGGAGAAAGTGGGTCTGGAAAAACAACCTTACTGAACCTAATCTATGGTGAAATTGAGCCTAGTTATGGTCGGATTCGCTACCATGGGCAAGAGCTAACCTCGGATGAACTCTATCAGGCAGGAGCTTACATTCTCCAATCTAGTCATATCTTTGATGGTTTGAGCCTAGAGGAAAATATTGCTTTGGGACAAGAACTTGATATTGTAAGGATGGACGAAATCTTGTATCAAACTGGTTTGAAAGCTCTTCAAAACAAAAACCTTAGCAACCAGACTCTGTCAGGCGGTGAGAAGCAGCGCTTGGGAAATTGCCCGTGCTCTCTATCACAATCGCCAATTTATCCTAGCTGATGAGGTCAAAGCCAATCTGGACTTTAAAAATCAAGAGAGAATCAGTCAACTTCTCTTCTCCCTCCCTCAAGTACTCGTAGAAGTGATTCATCACTATAGTGAAGAGGACTTGAAGCGCTATGATAAGGTGATAAAACTGGAGAAATAAGTGGAGGTATAGATTTCAGAAAGGAGTGGCAGGTTCATTCTTTTTTGTGGGATAGATAATAAAAACTCTATCTAAAAAAATCATTACAATTACGTCAAACGAGGGATGTATCTAGTGAAAGTCCCACAGTAAGGAGTTTAAATATGAAATTCCATGAATTTGGTGATAAGAATTTGCCTCCTATCTTACTGATACATGGCGGTGGCAGTTCTTGGTGGAATTATCTTCGTCAAGCACGGATTTTGTCAGAAGACTACCGTGTTATTCTACCCACTTTGAATGGTCACGGTGAAGAATATCCACTCGATTATGTTTCTACGGAAGATTCTGCTTTAGAGATCCTAGACTATGTCAAAGCAAACTGTGCTGGGAAGTTGTTTGCAATCGGTGGCGTTTCACTTGGTGGTCAAATTGCCATGGAGCTTTTATCCTTAGACAGCGAGATAGCTGAGAAGGTCATCATAGACGGAAGCCTCTGTATTCCTCAACCAAGGTTAGCTAAAATCAGCATCTTTCTAGTAGCTCTATTTGGTAAACTGATGTTCAGTAAATTTTCTTGCAAACTTCAATTAAGCATGATGAACAAACTCTATCCTAACCTGGCTTATCCAGAGGAAATAAAAGCTTATTATTTGGAGGATCTGCCAAGGACACCTATCAAAACATTGGTGACCATTTACAAAACCTATATGGGGCGTTACAAGCTCAAGGACACAATTTCTGCTAGTAAGGCGCAGGTTCTGTATATCTATGGTGAAAAAGAATTGAATTGTTCGAAAGCATCGGCGAAATTATTTCAGCAGCTACATCCTAACACGATCCTGTATGAAGCAAAGGGCTATAACCATGGCTATTTATCAGCTTACCTGCCTCAAGAGTGGATTGATTTGGTTGAGCCGTTTTTAAAGAGTGATCCATTGGAAATCTGATATGCTGTAAGGAGGAATCTTATGCTAGGATCAATAGTAGGAGACATTGTAGGTTCTGTTTACGAATGGGGCAATATTAAAACGAAAGACTTTCCATTATTTCGTGAGGATTGTTTTTTCACTGATGACACTGTTATGACCTGTGCTGTTGCTGAAGCCATCATGAACGGTGGTCAGAAGGATGACTTTATTGATGCCATGAAGAAATATGGTAGAATGTATCCCGATGCTGGGTACGGGCCTAGGTTTAATACATGGATTCAAAGCAATGATTGTTCCCCTTATAATAGCTTTGGCAATGGCTCTGCCATGCGTGTTTCTCCTTGTGCTTGGATCATGGATTGTGGTTTCTTTGCAAGAACAGGTACTTGGCCATCTAGTAGAAATCTTGCGAGAATTTCTGCAGAGGTGACTCATAACCATCCAGAGGGTGTCAAAGGAGCTATGGCGACATCTGATGCTATCTTTTTGTGTCGTTATTACTTTGGAGGCTACTGTGGCGACCACGAGCAACCAATCAATGATGATCCGGCAGAATGTAAGAGACGCATCAAGGAATACATAGAGAAAGAGTACGGATATAACCTTTCTCAATCACTCGATGACATTCGTCCTAATTATCATTTCAACGAAACCTGTCAGGATACGGTACCTCAAGCCATCATTGCTTTTCTTGAAAGTACAGATTTTGAAGATGCGATTAGAAATGCCATCTCTCTTGGTGGGGATAGTGATACTCTTGCTGCCATTACCGGGAGTATAGCAGAGGCTGCATATGGTATTCCTGATTGGATTAAGGATAAGACCTATAGCTATCTTGATGAGCCTTTAAAAGATGTGCTTAGCCGATGGGAGCAAGAAGTTTCAATAACATAACAGAGATTAGATAAAAACAACAAAAACACTAAAGCGACGAGATAAGTAACAATCTCGTCGCTTTTTGCTTAAAAGTTAATGTTGCTATGAATTTATTCAGGCACCTAGTTAGATTTTTGCTGATTCAAGAGGAGGATACAAGTCATTACTGAGATACAGGATACAAGAATCAGATACCAAAGATTTTCAAGACCAAAACCATGATCTAGCATCAAGCGGTATCCCCAAGAAGCGGGGAAAAGACGCCCGATTGCTTGAAGAAAACCAGGTAGTAAGTTGCTAGGAAACATGATTCCTGAGAGCATAATTGAGGGTAAAAAGACAAGTTGCGCTATCATGGTAAGCTTTGCTTGATTTTTTACAGTAAGGCCCAGTATACTTCCGATACTTAACGATACGAAAATGTAGATGACCAGTGCGAGAAAGAATAGGGGAAGTTGATTCGGTAGACTTGCTTTAAATAAAATTGGAGCAAGTAGTAGGATCACTATGCAGGTCATTATCAAATGAACAAAGGCAGAGAGAACCATGGTCACCAATCCTAAGTGAATAGGCACACCATTTGCTTTATAAATCTTTTTATGTCGCTTCCGTATGTTTCAATCAAGGAAGGCGGTAAGCCGAGAAAGGCCCCCATGGAAACACTCATGACAATCATTGACTGTATGAGTGTACTACCCATTTCAGGCATAACGGAAGTAAAAATACCACCCATGAGAAGAAAGAAAATAAGCGGTACAATATAGTAAGTAACCAAGAGAGACTTACTTCGTATGTCCAATTTCCACTGTAATGCTAGGCTATATAAGAATCCTTTCATTCCGATCCCCTCCTTGCCATTTCGATAAAATGCTGCTCCAGTGTACCACGATCCACCTTAATATCCAATACCTGGATATGTTTCTGTTTGCATTCTTCCAATAATGAAATCAAGGTGTCCTCGATCGTATCTGTTTCAAAAGATTCCTCTCTGTCCCGGGTCTTTAAATGGATGAAATATTTTCTTCCCAACCTGTCTGTCAGTTCTGAAGGAGTACCACAAAAGACAATCTTTCCATTATTCAAAATAGCAATGCGGTCACATAAGGTTTCAACTTCGGCCATATCGTGGCTTGCCAAAACAATTGTCTTGCCCTGTGATTTGAGCTTTCGGATTTCTTCATGGAGGGACAGTCTTCCTTCAACATCAAGTCCCGCTGTCGGTTCATCGAGAAAAATAATATCTGGATTACTGATAAGTGCAAGAGCAAGATGTAATCTTCTTTTTTGACCGGTGGATAATTCTATGTATTGCGACTCCTTCATTTCTTTTATGCCAAGGGCCTTTAGCATAGCATCATCAATGTATGTATGATTCCATTTTGCAAAGAGCTTTATGGCTTCCATCGGTTTGATGTGGGCGGGTAGAGAGGAGGACTGTAGTTGAATTCCGGTTTTCCCGTTTACAACTATCTTGCCTTCATCATATTTTCTCAGACCTTCGATACATTCAAGCGTTGTTGTTTTACCAGCTCCGTTTACTCCGAGCAGAGCAAATATTTCTCCTTGTTTGATTTGAAAATTGAGGCCTCCAAGAACCAATTTGCTACCATAACTTTTCTTTAGTCCAGAAATCTTTATCGCGTCTTTCATGGTTCCACCTCCTCAAAGGGATTTGTTCCAAGCCTTGAAAAATAGACTTGTAGGGCGGGTCCTATATAGTCATTGACGATTTTTTGCTTTTCTTCCCAAGCGTTTGAGGCGGTATCAATAGTACCAACTTCCATCAACTTAGGAAGCATGCTCATATCACCATTCGTAAACTCCATAATCAAGCCCCAGTATTCTTTCACAACCTGTTGGCTTTGTTCGCTTTCAGCTGGTACATCTTCTTTTTGAAGCTCTACGATTTGATCACTTAGGCGGTTCAATCTGTCCATAAAGTCAAGTCCGCTTTTCTTGTCAAATCGACTGCGTATCTGGTCGAGTGTATTATCATCAAAGCGCTTAATGAGAGAGTAGGAGTCATTCTTCATCTGTAGATTGACGATGATGTCTGCATACTTCTTAAAATTGACTGTCTGTATTTGTAAAACTTCTGCCTTTAACTGCTCTATTGCGACCAAAGAATCCTTAAGTTGTTCCATATTTTTACGAAGAACATCTGCCTGCTCTGTAAGAGCCTTAGCAACATCATCAGGTGTTTTCAAAGAGATCAAACGGCTCTTTATATCCTTGAGAGAAAAGCCTAGTGATTTTAAAGATAGAATCTGATGGAGTAGCACTATATCTTTATCGGTATAAAGCCTGCGACCTCCCTCACTTTCTGCCGATGGGGAAAGTAGCCCCTCTTTATCATAATATTGTAGAGTACGGATGGTAACGCCCATTTTCTTAGCAAGTTCCCCAACTGTCATAAATCCTTCCGGAATTGCTCTATATTTAGCCATAATTACTCCCCTCCTCATACCTATTATACATCGTTACGTAACGTCATGAACAAGATTATTTTAAAAAAAATTTGATTGAAAAAGACCTTTTCATTTTCGAGAAAAGAAAGAGAGGTCATAGATAAAATGAAGCATGTGACAAAATATTGACATAATTCCTACCCTTTAGAATATTATTGCTGAGTATGTGTCATGATTTAGAAAGCAAAGCACAATTACAAGATGATCAATAGCAAACACAAGGTGGTAGATAGAACAATCTATCACCTTTTTCTGTTTAAAACTATTTGTCGCTAGTCATAAACTCAGCTCTCTTATCTATCTCACCTTATATTCGGTAAAAGAAGAATCCATTTTTCACTTGAATCCTTTCTCTATCGTATGGTAGAATGTATATACAAATTGTATGTACAAAGGAGAGGTAGAAATGGCAAACACAAAAGCAGTTAATTTTCGCGCAGATGCGATATTTTACCAGAAAACAAAAGAAGTACTTGCAGATGAAAAAATTTCTGTGTCAGATGTCCTGAATGCAGCACTTCGAAAAATTGCCAACGGGACTGTGGATCCAAGAGAATTTGTTTCAAGTGATTTGCAGAACACGCAGTATCAAGTGGCCTTTGAGGATTTGAAGAAGGAGATTTTAGTGGGGCACCAGGAAATCGCTCAAGGGAAAGTCACTTCTGTAGCCGATGTGAGAAAGGAATTTGGTCTTGACTAAGTTGAAACGCTATCAGGTCTTTCTTGCAGATCGAGCTAAGCAGGACTTGCGTGATATTCACGACTATATTCTTGTGAATTTTTATAGCCAGCAAGCTGCAGATGGTAAAGTCGATTTGCTTTTAAGTGCTCTTGAGACCCTAGAACTTTTTCCAGAAGCGTGTCCTCTGGTATCAAGCCGAGGGTATGGTGAGATGACGAATGATGGAAAACCCTATCGTTATATGCCAATAGAGAACTATCTCGCATTTTATTATATGGAGAAGCATACAGTGTATGTTGCTCGTATCCTAAGTGCAAAGCAGGATTGGGTCAAGATTTTTTATAAGTAGGATGAGGAACTTTGTGTTGCACTTCATTTTACAACGTGGCTCTTATAAAAAAATAAGACTGAAACCAAGGTAAAAACTATATGGTTCAGTCTTTTATCCTATTTATGTAGTATAATGAAGGGAGTAGAGGTTCTACTTTTTAATAGATTTTTTTCCAAGCTGATATTAGTCATTCTATTGAGTTAAAAATCCAGATTAGAGATAAGAAAGTTGAGTGAATTCGAGAGATTATTTCTTATTTTATTTTTAGAGAATTATCTTATCAGGGAACCATTTTCCCTACACTTGGATGACAGGGCTTTTTTAGGTGTGGGATCTCTCTATCTGTCCATGCTTTGGGTGATCCTTTATTTTAGTGCTTTTGTCATCGAATAGGCCCAAAGGAATATCTGGCTATGGATTGTCATCGGTATAGTTGTTATGGCATCTATAGTAGCAACTCCAATAAGGAGATACTACTTTGATTTATAAGTCATTTTTTAATTTTAAGTTAGTTTCTGATGGCAATTATGTAGAAAGAGGAAAAGCATGAAGCAATCACTTGAATTTTTAAAAGATAGAATCACTGATAAGATGCCTTTAGAGGATATGGTAGAAATCTTTGAAGATTTGTGTAGTGTTCCTATTGAGGATGAGATGATTTTATTTGAGACAGGGACATATTCAGCTGTATCTAATAAACCCTTGTTTCAACTATCGTTAGTAAGGCAAGCTCCAAATGAAGATGAAGAGTTTTATCAAGTTCACCTTGATATTTTCTATGAAGCTAGTCAAGATAATCAAATCTTCAGTGAAGCCACCTGGGACGAAGATATCGAGGAAAATATTTTTGATTATATTAGAGCCTCAGATGTATTTGCTTATGCTAAAAAGCAAGAATACCTAGCAGTCAATATTTATCTGGATGAAACTTAAGAAGAGTAGTAAAGGAAGGAAATCTGGTGGAAAAAAATGAACATTCTTGATCTTAATTCTAATCAGAAGGAGACGATATTATTAATCCATCCAATGTTATCTTCTGCACAAGGGATGAAATCGCTGATTGCAGATCAGATGGGACAAGAGTTTAGATATATCATTCCGGATTTATCTGCACATGGGCAATCAACTTCGACCATTTACGAATCGGCTCTTAAGGAAAGCCAAATGATTTATGAATATTTAAAGGATCATCATATTAAAGACTTGCGTTTAGCGTTCGGTGCTTCCTTGGGTGGAGTCGTTTTACTAAAATTATTGAAATATAAGGATATCGGGTTTGGTAAGGTTGTTTTTTTGAGGGGTAAGTTTATGGACAAAAATCAGCTTTGCTTGATGTATTTACTAGGTACCTATTGCTAAAAAAACATAGAAAAGCTATACGCAACAGAGATTTAGCTGTTCGAAAGATGGTTTCACTTTATGGAGAAAAAGGAGTGATGATGGCAGATTCTTTCATTGCTATGGATGAAGAAAGCATCAAACATATTTCCCATGATTGTGCATTTGTGGATTTGCCCAACCTTACGCCAGAGGAACAAAAAAGTTGTGTATTCTTTTATGGTTCAAAAGAATTCGACTTGATAGCTGCTAAAAAAGTTCTCCCCCAAAAGTATCCTCAAGCCAAATTTCATATTTGGCAAGGATATGGTCACTGTCGCAAGATCACTGAAAATCCTAGAGCCTACTCTAAGATTCTGCGAAATGAAATATTAAGTTCGAACTGTTGATTGGGTAAGCTTGTTACTGAAACAGTAATAGAGTGAAATAGCGATAGATTAAATAATGACTAAACTAAGGAATTTGCAAGTGATTTCATTTTAAAAGTTAATTGTTGGACTTTTTCTCAGAATAGGTTCAAAAATTTTTGTACGGTTAATGGTGGATTTTTTTCCCATGATAATCTCTCCACAGTTTTTATTACGTATATGAATTGCAATCGGAGTGATAAGTAGGTATAGCAAGGTCAAAATGATAAAAAAATCCGATATCAGCATCCAAAAAAATACATATACAATATTAAAGCCAAAATGCATGAAAATAGAATAAATCAGGTTATTATATTTTTTTCCAAAATAATATTCATACAAATAGTAATAGATGTAATCACAACTATATTAGCAATAATATAAGGAACGGCCCGCCAGTCCGTAAATTTTGAATCTACTACCCACAGAAGTGTATGCCAGAAACACCAGACTAGGCCTTGGTAAATAGAGGATTTTAAAAAATGATATTTTTTATTAAATTCTTCTCTCATATAACCACGCCACCCTAATTCTTCACCAGTCGGACCTGATGTAAATGATAAGAAAATACTTAGTGGCAATGATACGGTTCCTAGATTGATGTAGGAGAGCATTGTTTTTTGGGTCATAAGTGAGTAGAGGAAGAGTGATAAAATACTGAGCCCAAATGTAAGACCAAATGAAGATAGAAGTGGGAGTAACGACACTTTAGCAGAGAAACACCGCTTAAGGAAAGTTGTTCTTTTCTCATCAGTCCTGAAATACTTCCATCCAAATAAAAGAAGGTATGATGGAGACCATGCGATGATATTTCGTACAATCCACATGATAACAGGTGGAATCTTAAATACTAAACTTGCAGGAGCTGCTACAAAAATAATGAGTGCCCAAACAAGTACATAAGAACTGATGATGTATCTTTTTAAATAATTTACATTCATTTAGTTACCCTCTTTCTTCAGCTGTATAGATAACTAGTTCACTCTTAATACCATTCAATTCAATTATATTATCTGCATCGGGTGAATCGAAAGGTTCAGTTTTTTGCCCATTTTTTTCATAATAAATATTTGTTCCAATCCCTTTGGTAACAGCAGTAAATAGGCTGTTTTCAGGAATACGAATTCTGGATGTTGCTGAAATCTGGTTAATGTCAACTTCACCGTTTAATGAATGACATAATACTTCCATATCAAGATTACAGTTTATTTTTACTTTACCTGAAATATCTTCTAGGGTAATACGAAATGTTTTAAGGTCAAGTTCGATATTGTCACATTCTAGGGAGTGAATTTCTACAGACTCTGCACGAACCGCGCATTCAATGTGACTAATATAGCGAGTTGGGATTTGCACAAAGATACTGACCGTTTCTTTAGCCGTTGCCTCTGTTACACCATTGTAACGTTTTACATCTAGGTCAATTCTTTTTCTACTATCATCAATTTTTTTACTTTAAAAATCATTTTTGAAGTGTAGAAAGAAGATTGGATACCAGACGAACTCGAATCTTTTTCTCCCTTGTATCCGGACAATACAAACTTTTCTGCGCCTCCAAATTTCATATCATAGCTCTTGATCTTATCGATATCATACTCTGTGATACTCTCAAAAAGATATTCGCTTGTCTTAAGACTAGTTCTTTCATTACAGATTAGCTCATCGATAGAGATGTTAAATAGGTTTGAAATGGATATCATATTTTCGATATCTGGAATTCCAGCACCAGTTTCCCACTTTGTTACAGCCTGTCTTGATACACCGATTTTTTCAGCTAAAAGTTCTTGTGACATCCCTACTTGTTTACGTATGGATTTTAATTTTTCAGCAAATGTCATGTTGTATGACCTCCTCTATATTCTATGATGTAATTTGTCATAAAGTAGCAATATGACTGATTTTTAGTATAGAATAAACGATGATTACAGCACAAGCAAGTAGAGGTTGCATTCTCATTATTTTTTTGCTACTTTGCGTGGCATTTATCGTTTTAACGTTGATTTTTTTAGCATTATTTTAGTTATTTTACCATACATTCAAATAATAGAATTAAAAAAATAATATTTTGAAATCTGAACTGCACCCCCAAAAAGTTAGACAGAAAAAAATCTAACTTTTTGAGGGTGCAGTTCAATTTTTTTAAAAATTGAGAAAATATTTTTAGAAAACGATGTCAAATATAGTTGACATTAAACAACTAATATTGTAAAATAAATGTATCAAATATATTTGACACATTTGTGATTAGGAGGTGCCAAGTGAACCGGGTGAAAGAATACAGAGTCAATCTTGGTCTTTCTCAATTGGCTTTGGCAAAAAGTATTGGAGTTTCCAGGCAAACGATTAATATGATTGAGAATGGGAAGTATAACCCTTCTTTAGATCTCTGTATCAATCTGGCAAAAGAGCTTGGGACGGATTTGAATTCTTTATTTTGGAGGATCGATGATGATGAATAAAAACTGGCAATTGAAATGTGTTAAAGCCTTCTACGATATTACAGGTGAGCTTGACGAATACAAGGAAAAAGAATTGAGTACATTTGGGAACAACATGTACATGCTCTTTATGTCGGGGATTATCCTTGGTTTCCTGCTCAGTTTCATGTTCACTACAGATTGTGTCGGTGTGATCACGTTTAGTATTTTGCTTCTCTCTGTACCAACAAGAGCAGGAGATTCATCGTTTGTAACTCGATATCTATGAGGTTTCAGAAGATGAAGTAGGAGAAGCGAAGAAAAAAATGCTAAAAAGAACTTTCCTTCAAACCTTGATTGTGATGGGACTGGCTATTTTTGTTGCTATCGGTCTTTGGAGAACAGGATTGCTACAAGAAAATAAGATAAGCTTTGAAATGTATTTCACTTATATTTTCCCTCTTGTCATTGGGCTGATTACCATTATCAGTTTCTTGAGTAGTTTCATTGCAAATAGAAGAAAAATCAAGGTGATTCGGGAGTAGATCCATCAGGGATAAGACTGGATATTTTTATTAAGATTAAGCTAAAAGTAAATGGAACCCATTATGATGAAAGAAATGAGTAAGTATGAATAGAATAGTAGACGATCAGATAGTGCTTATTCCCTATTATAGGAATGATGAGATCTCCCTTTTTTGGTATCAAGATAGCGAGGTTTGCAAACAAGTGGATAATACTGATCAGATTTACGATGTAACAAAACTTCATAAAATGTATGATTACCTAACTTCACACGGTTCTTGCTATTATATCCAATATGAGGGAGTGTTAGTTGGAGATGTGACACTTCAAGATAATTCAGAGCTTTCTATAGTGATCAGCAAAGAGTATCAGAATTTACATATCGGAAGACGATGTGTTTCTGAAATGATACAGTTGGCCAAAGAGAAAGAAATGGTTAAGGTAACTGCTCAAATTTATCCTTTTAATACTCAAAGTCAAAGAATGTTTTTGGCTTTGGGATTTCAGAAAGTAGATGAAGAGTGGTATGAATATAAGTTGATTTAGAATAGTTGTGTATCATTTTATGTATTAAAATAATAGTCAATATGTTATACACTAAAGAATATTAAAGTAAAAATAAACTTATTGAAAAATCTAATTGACATAGGAGAAGAAATTGCCTATCTTCTATGTTTGTAACCGCTGTTTCTGCTATAATATCACTAGATAGAAATGTGGGAGTTTCAATCATGGTTGCAAAACGATTTTTGAAAAATGTTATTGTTGCGATGGTCTCGGTTTTTATGTCCTTGGCCATTGTTCAAGGGGCTCAAGCTCAGCAAACGGGCCTCGATTACCAGAGCCTTCATCTACTGCCTTTTAATGGCAGTAAGCAGCTTGTACTGGGGGATTTTGATCATTTAGGTCGTGCGACCTCAGCCCATATTCAGCTTCAGGACAAGGATGAGCCAAAGAAAAAAAGAGAACCACGTCTCAACTATAATCCGGTTGGCTGGCACAATTATAAGATTGCTTATGGAAACAAAGGGAAGAAGGCCTGGCTGTTCCATAGAGGGCATCTGATTGGTTATCAATTTAGTGGACTGACCGATGAAGGGAAAAATCTGGTTCCTCTAACTGCCTGGACCAATACGGGGAATTATAAAGGGACAGCGGATAGTAATGTGGAGGGCATGCTCTACTACGAGAAACGACTCGATAGCTGGCTGGCCACCCACCCCAATTATTGGCTGGATTATAAGGTGACGCCTGTCTATACGGGGGATGAATTGATCCCTCGGCAGGTGACCTTGCAATATGTAGGAATTGATCGAGATGGCAACCTTCTGCCTATCCATCTAAGTAGTCCCAAAGAGTCGGTAGATGCTTATGGGATCACCACTGTTACCTTGGATAACTACTCTAAGAATGCGACTATTGACTATCTGAAGGGGACAGCCAAGCCATCTTTAGTGCCGACGGAACCAAGTAGTCAACCACAACCAGCCAGTCCTTCTGTAGAGACGAAACCAAGTCAAGCCCCTCAACCGAGTCAGCCAGCAGTGCCTGCACAGCCAGTTCAACCTGTCCAGCCTACAGAGCCAACTCGTCAACTAGCTCCAGTTGTTTATGTGGCCAGAAATGGGAGTGCTGATGTTTATTGGTATTCTAAGGATAGCATGCCACGAAATACCAACTTTGCGAAAGTAGTTGAAATGTCAGAAGAGCAAGCGCTCAGTCTTGGAAAACGGCATACAAGTAAGGAATGAGTATCAGTCATTTAGATGATGAGAAAGCCCAATCGCTGGGCTTTTTGTGTAGGGTAAGTTCTAAATAGGAGAACTAAAATGATTGAAAATATGCTATAATAATAGGACGGAGGTAGAATATGACCTTAGATGTAGATAAAGAAAAAATGATGATTATGGGTGTGATTTTTGACAACAAAAAGGTTTTTAAGAGCGTCTGGTTTGCTCTTAGCACCAATATGATTGAAGGATGGCATCCCACGGTAGAAGACGTGGAGCGACTGAGAGAAGAGGCAGTTGCATTAGGAGTTGGATAATGGTCAGAAAAATATATGATGGGTATGATTATATAGACCCTGATAATTTATACACCTATCCCCATTCATCTGTTCTCATAAATAAATTTAATGAGAAAAATGATAATAAAAGCACGAGAATTAGAATATCGTTTAGTAGCAAAGCCAAAGTTTAAAACTGTTTATTAATCCAATTGAAGTAAATACTGTTTCAGATATTTTAAAGATTCACAAGTTTCTTTTTTTGAAGGGATGTATACTTGGGCAGGTCAATACCGTCAAGTAAATATCTCTAAAAGTGGAAATGCTTTTATGCCAGTTCAGTCTTTTGATATGGCAGAAAAATATTTAAATACTTTGATTTCAAACTATCTACTTAACGCAAATAATAAAATTGAGATTTGTAAAAGTTTAGCTGAGATATTAGATAATCTAAATTATTTTTCACCCATTTAGAGAAGGAAATGGTCGTACTCAACGAGAAGTTATCCGTTCTTTAGCTTTGATGAAAGGCTATGAATGTGAAATTTCAATTGGTTTAGATGATGATATCTATCACTTATATATGGATGGAACAGTTTATGGAGATACTAGTAAACTCGAACAACTGTTCAATAAACTATTAACAGAAATATAGATCTGTAGTATATTTTTAGTAGGAAACAGTATAAAGTGATGCTTATAATGTAAAGTCATTGCTTCAACAAAGATCTTTAAGCCCAATCGCTGGGCTTTTTGTGTTGCATTACAATCTTAAATAGTTAGTAGTCTAAAATAATCTCTCAGAATCTTGCAAAGCTTTTTCTAAAGTTGTATACTAGAGTGAGTTTTGTGTAATCGTTTGCATAAAACGGTAAATGATGAAAAGAAAGGAAAGTAGGAGACGAGACAGATGGAATTAACAGCGATTTACCACCGGCCTGAATCGGAGTATGCCTATCTTTATAAGGACGGCCAGCTCCATATTCGCATCCGGACCAAGAAAGAAGATATCAAACGGATTGTCTTGCACTATGGGGATCCTTTTATTTTTATAGAGGATCTATACGAGGCAACCAAGGAAATGGACAAGGTGACGACCGACGACCTCTTTGATTATTGGCAAGTGTCGGTATCTGTCCGCCATGCCCGGATCCAGTACCTCTTTGAATTAGAGGATACAGCGGGAGAGAAGATCTTGTACGGAGATCGAGGTGTGGCAGCCTATAACAAGGAGAACCTGGACTTCGTCATGAACGGCTTTAAGCTTCCTTTTATCCATGAGATTGATGGGTGTGCTGTTCCGGACTGGGTGGCTCAGACAGTTTGGTATCAGATTTTTCCTGAGCGTTTTGCCAATGGGAATCCAGCCATTTCGCCAGAAGGTATTCGTCCTTGGGATGCGTCTATTGCCCCGCAAATCTTGGATTTCTTTGGTGGAGATTTGCAGGGAATCATTGATCACTTGGACTATTTGCAGGATCTAGGAATCACAGGGCTCTACCTTTGCCCGATTTTTTTGAATCACCAAGCAACCACAAATACGACACCATTGATTACTTTGAAATTGATCGACATTTTGGTGATAAAGAGACCTTCCGCAAACTAGTGAAAGAGGCTCATGCGCGTGGGATGAAGATCATGCTGGATGCCGTCTTCAACCATATTGGCTATGATTCACCCCAATGGCAGGATGTGGTCAAACACGGGGAGGATTCGATTTACAAGGATTGGTTCCATATTAAAAAGTTCCCTGTCTCCTCAGAAAATCTATGGAATAGTCGCGACTTGTCTTACCATGCTTTGCCTTTGCGGGCTATATGCCCAAGCTCAATACAGCTAATCCAGAGGTGAAGGCCTATCTTTTGAAGGTTGCGACATACTGGATTGAAGAGTTTGATATCGATGCTTGGCGACTGGATGTGGCCAATGAAATCGATCATCAATTCTGGCGGGATTTCCGTAAGGCGGTCTTGGCCAAGAAGCCAGACCTCTATATTCTCGGGGAAATCTGGCATTCGTCCCAACCATGGCTCAATGGTGATGAGTTTCATGCGGTGATGAATTATCCCCTTTCTGAAAGTATCAAGGATTATTTCCTGCGGAGCCATAAGGAGACCCAGCGCTTCATTTGGGAGATCAATAGCCAGTCGATGTACTACAGGCAACAGATCTCTGAGGTGATGTTCAACCTCTTGGACTCGCATGATACAGAGCGCATCTTGACGACGGCCAAAGGCGATCTTCAGTCTGTCAAGTCTGCCCTCGCCTTCCTCTATCTGCAACGCGGAACGCCTTGTATCTATTATGGAACGGAGCTAGCCCTCATCGGTGGTCCAGACCCAGATTGCCGCCGTGTCATGCCATGGGAGCGCGTGTCATCGGACAACGATATGCTGAACTTTATGAAGAACTTGATCCAGCTCCGAAAAGAAGTGGCAGGAATAATCCAGCATGGCAATGTTAGCTTGGAAGAAGTTGATCCAGATGTGGTGGCAGTAGAATGGCAATATGAAGGACAGTTCCTAAAAGCCTACTTTAACCACTCCAAGAAAGATTTTGTTCTAGAAAGAGGACAGGCAGATCTGATCAGTCATGGGAGCATTTCCGATGAGCGATTAATCGTTCAGCCAAATGGCTTTGTTATATATAGAGAAAATTAGCAAGAAAGAAGACTGTAATCAAGAAATTGCAGTCTTTCATTTTTATAAATGGTTGGTTTATGGTTGTCAGTATAGTATAATAGTAGCAAATGATAAAGGGGGAGACGGTGATGAAGATGTTAGCAATCAATCCTATTCCGTTGAAAAAAAGAATGACAGAATTTCTGTTTGATTATCTTTTCATTCTAGCTTATTTAGTTTTTCTATTTTTAGGTTCGATGCTTATTTACATCATCTTTTTTAATGGCGTCCCAGAGTTTACAGAAATTCAGTCGCAGTGGCTTGTATTTTTAACCTCTATTTTGCCAATCACCCTCCTGTTCACATACTTGGATTATGCAAAAAATGGGAGTTTTGGGAAGGTAAAAGCAGGACTTGAACTGGTCTACCAGAAAAAAACAGTGCAAGCTAGCTTAATCAGAAACACCATTAAATTTTTACCTTGGCAAATCGGTCATATGGGCACGATTCATGGCTTCTATAGTAATTTTGATGGATTATCCATTATCCTCTCTATTTCGGCGACTCTCCTCGCAGTTTTGCTACTGGCAATGACAATGTTTAGGAAAGATAAGAGGCATCTAGGTGACCTGCTAGCCCATACGCAAGTGCAACTAAAAGGTGACTAGGATGAAATGTTAGGCTGTCGATAAGAAAAAATGGAAACATAGCTAGGAAATATGGCTATGAATGAGACTCTAGAATTCACAAATCTTTGTATGGTAAGAGACGGCGATAGAGTTCTTGTTATGGATCGTAAAAAAGAGGACTGGCCAGGCATAACCTTTCCTGGTGGTCATGTCGAAGCGGGAGAATCATTTACGGAAGCAGTAATCCGTGAAGTGAAGGAAGAAACTGGCTTAAGGATTGCTTCTCCGCAGATGTGTGGAATGAAAGATTGGGTGGAAGACGACATTCGTTATGTAGTTCTCTTTTATAAGACAGAAAAGTTTGAAGGAGACTTAATATCCTCTGAAGAGGGGGAAGTCTGGTGGGAGGACCTGAAAGAATTGCCAAATCTAGACCTCTCCTTAGATATGGAGGATATGCTTCGTATTTTTCTTGAAGAAGACCTGTCTGAATTTTTCTACTACCAAGATGGAGAAGACTGGAAATACGATTTAAAATAAATTCGAATATTGATTCTTCTAATAATTAACTTGATAACTTTTTTTAGCAGTTAACCCAATGGTTGGCTGTTTTTCTTTTTTAATGACTGATATATTCGTGGAACCTTGTTATAATAAGAGATAAAAGAGATTAAAAAATGATTGTCTTCTGTTTATAAGGTAAAGGTTGACATGCCCCTTGGGGACAGGAGTATTATATAGATAAAGGGGGTGCAAGATCATGTTAAGAAATGATATTCAAAGAATAACAGCTTTAACTCGAAAAGCACTAGAATACTATGAAGAAAAAGGTTTTATTCATCCTCGAAGACTAGAAAATGGGTATAGGGAATATTCGGAAAAGGATGTAGAGATTCTGAATAAGATTGCCTTGTTTAAAAAATTAGGGCTAACCATAACAGAAATAAAGGACTGTCTGAAGTCAGATGGGGCTACTGCATCTAGTATTCTCAGAAGAAAAGAGCAAGAACTAGAAAGTGATGAGAAACGGAAAGTAGTGTTCGATCTCTATATCAAAGGCGAAGACACGGATTTGATCAATGAAAAACTTGCGGTCATCGAAGCTGAGGACTCCATTTATAAGAGACTCGAAAGAGCATTTCCAGGATACTTGGGGCAATGCTTATTTGCTGCCTATCAACCTTTTTTACAAGAGCCTTTGTCAAAAGATGGAGAAGAGGCATTTGAGAAGTATATTCAATATTTAGATAGCCTTCCAACCTTTGAATTAAGCAGAGAAGAACAGGATTATATTGATGAACTCAGTTCTAGTTTTAATATGCAGACCCTAAAAGACGTTAATGAAGCCAAGATAGCTGCGGTAGAAAATTATGAAAAGTGGCATAATGAAAATAAGGAAACGATTTCTATTTATGATAGCTATTTGAACAGTGATGATTACAAAACAAGTCCAATGAAACACATTCAAGATCAACTGAAAACATTTTTGGTCGACCATCACTACTATGAACTTGCTATTCCGCTGATTAGACAATTTAGTAAGAGTTACGATCATTATTATAAAAAACTAACTGAGGCAAGTGACTATTATTTAAAGCAAAAGGGAGATGCTCCACAGTAAATCGGAAATCAATATACTTCATAAGATTTAACGATTAAGAGATAGAGTCAGGGATGACTTACCCTTGCTCTGTTTTTCAGTTTCTTTAGTTGTACTTTCCTCTACATAGGTGTATAATGTGTCCTTAGGTAAAGAATTAAGTAGAATAAGGAGATTCATATGGAATTAAAAGATTTTACAGAAAAAGAACAAGAACAAATCAAGCAAGGATTGAGTACGGCTGAGATTTCTGATAAAGAAGCAGCGAAGAAGTTACTTGCTCTTGTACCGCAAGAATGGATCAAGCGCATTCCTTTCTTTGTCAGAGGGCATGCGACAACAAAGACGATTGAACGTGTGGCTATGCGCTATCCTGAACTCTATGCCGTGGCCAAGCGCCAAGGAGACCTTCCTGAAAAAGAAGGAGAAGAGCTCCGCAAGATTATGACAGCTATCTTTGAAGAAAAGATGAACAAACATAAGATTAAATAAGATTATTAAACGAAATGTATTTATTTCTACAATTACGATTAAACATTCCGTAAAAAAGACAATATCAGTTTTCTGAATTCCAGAATTCTAATATTGTCTTTTTTTCTTATTTTTATGCTGGATCAAAACGTAAAAGGCTGTTCGTTTATTGACATTGGCAAAAACATGCTTTTTTTATCAATCTGTTTTTTTCTATTAGATAGATTGTCAGTTTCCGACTAAAAGCTTTGAAAAATATCATCATATTCATCAAAAAAATATCATCATATTCATCAAAAAAATATCATTAGTCAAATCAGAGTCAAGATTGTTATCTTCTTTGGTTGAATTTCCTTCTTTTACAGTTTCTACTACCATTTGCCTACCTCCTTTGGAGTATTATATCAAATAATTAATAGTATGTAAGAAAATAGTTTTTTTAACACTAGATCCTCAACTATTGTTTTTAAAAATCAGTATTATTATAGTAGAGAGTTTTTTTCTTTCTGTTTCAATCTATTTATTGATATAATGAAGCTAAGAAACTTTAAAATAAATGATTCTTACAACAATTATTAGAAGGAACCAGTTTATGAAACCATCTAAAAAAATCATGCTCCTTACAAGCTGCGCCTTGGCGATCTTTGCTTTAGCGGCTTGTGGTAGCAACCAAAAGCAATCTAAGGAAAAGCAGGAGAGTTCCACTGTGCAGAAATCTAGTTCAGATAAGGAGCGCTACAAAGGAAGCTACAGCAACCTCAACAGCAAGGCGAGTGTCGAAGAAGTGCGGGCTCTCTTGTCTGCTTATTTGGATCAGGAAAGTGTAGACAAGTTTCTAGGTCTGGTAACAGACTACGATAGCATTGTAGGCTCGGTCGGCTTGACGGGTGACTTCAGTAAGTTCAAGAAAACAGACTACAATGTTGAGAAGATCAGTGACTTGTGGACCAAGAAAAAGGGCGATTTCGTCGGGACCAACTGCCGGATCAATAGTTATACTCTTCTGAAGAATCGCATCGAGATTCCTAAGATGAAAGCGGACAGTGAACTCTTGTTCGTGGACAATGATGCGATTGAAAAAGGGAAAGTCTTCGATGAGGCAGACAAGGAAGCCTTTAACATTCTGTATTCACGGGTTCCGACAGAGGATACAACGGATGTCAAGGTCCACGCCAAGAAGATGGAAGAGTATTTTGCCAATTTCAAATTTAATGAAAATGCCCGCATGCTTTCCGTCATCGTTCATGATAATCTAGATGGCAACACGCTTTTTGTCGGGCACGTCGGTGTCTTGGTTCCTGCCAAGGACGGCTATCTCTTTGTCGAAAAGCTGACTTTTGAAGAGCCCTACCAAGCCATCAAGTTTGCGACCAAGGAAGATGTCTACAAATACTTGGAGACAAAATACCAAGATTACACGGGTGAAGGTCTGGCTAAGCCCTTTATCATGGACAATGAAAAATGGGTTGAAACCAAATAGAATTTTCAGCTATTTGAGGTTGGTGTGAACTTCAGCTAAGGAAAGGACCTAAAGATGAATAAAAAACGGAACTACTTTGCTCTAGCCCTTATTCTTATCGGTTTTCTATTAGTAGAAGCAAGTATGTATGTCCTACCTTACATTGTAGGATTAAAAGATTTAGAACTAGTTGCTTTCGGATTTGGATTTGTTTCTTAGCGGCTGTCATCATCTTATTAACAAAGACTAAAAAGCATACTGATTAAAGCCGAGTCAACAATTGTACTGTGTATTTAGAATTTATGGAGGGAGAAATGGAATGAAGATTTTAGAATCTGGACCACTATTATTAGGTGTTGTTTTTATTGGCTTCTTCAGCATTACGTTATTCGTTCGTCGCTGGTTAGCTAGCCGACGTAGTAGCGGTCCCTTCTTTGCTCCCTTCCATATTAACCGTGGAATCTTCTATATCCATGTCGCTCTGTGTTTCAGTCGGCGAATGATCCCACTGAAAGAGATCAAGCAAATCACCTATGTAATTTTTCGTGGACGATCTGGTGGTGGGGCTCGCTATGCTTTCTATATCGAACTCAGAAATGGAAAGACCATTCCCTTCTTTTTTGGGAAAAGCAAGCGGAATGAAGAGTTAGTTGCGAAACTCAAGCGAAATGCAGGCAGGTATGGGTTTAAAGTACATGATCCAGGTTAGAATATAATCATCTGTAGTAATAGAATCTACGATTTGTTTCCTTTAAAAATGAAAGCGAGTAGTCCTATGAACGATTCTATGAAAGAATATATCCACTTAAAAAAGCAGTTCCAAGCGCAAGATAAGGATTCATCCAGCGTGCTGGCTTTCTATGAATTTGCGGATCGGCTGACCTTACTGGAAACTCCAGAAGCTAAGCAGGTCTTGGTGGATGTGTATCAGGAGTTGGGCTTGTATGCCAGTGCCTTTGATCTCTTCTCAGAGTTAGTAGACAAGTCTGATCGCAAGCAAGTTAAGAAACTATTTACCTTAGAAAAGATGAGTCTCAGTCATGGAGATCGCTTTGCTCTCCCTCGTCCCTTGACTGAAAAAGAAAAAGAGACTCATAAAGAGAAAATCAGTTCCTTGCCAACCTTCCGCTATCATCCGGATCCACTAGGGACTGGTGCTTTTAAGGAAGGGGAGCCTAAGACCTGTCCTTCGTGTGGGGAAGACCACACCATCTATTATGTTCTGAGACCTTATTGTGTGGAGGAGCTAAGCCATCTCTGTCCGACTTGTATTGCTACAGGTCGTGCTGCCCAGAAGTTTGAAGCAGAGTTTATACAAGATGCTGATTGGCAAGGGGTCATGGGTAAGGAAAAAGATCAGGTCCTATTATGTCAAACTCCAGGATATAGTAGCTGGCAGGGCGAATATTGGCTCTCTTGTTGCCAAGACTACTGTGCCTATCTGGGGACAGTTGGCACTCGTGAACTGGAAGAAATGGGCATTGCTGAGCAAGTCTTAGCAGAATACGAGTCACGTAATGAATTTCAGGATGTAGCTGAATACTTAGTCAAGGATGGTTCTATGTGTGGCTATCTCTTTCGATGTCTACACTGTGAACAATACCATCTTTGGGTCGATGCGGATTAGGGGGATGCTCCAAATCTAATAGAGTCATGAACTAGATGAAAGAATAGAAAAGGAATCACGAATGAATAGAAAGCAAGCCCTATCCATGTATTTGATAGGGACCTTCGGTCAAGTATTAGGAGTTAGCCTTCTGGTGTGGTTTTTAAGAGCAGGAGGAGTCAAGGTTGATTTTACATCACCAATGGGGATGATCGCTGTTGTTTTAGGTGGCTTATCATCTGCTTTTTGGGGTAGTCTTGCCAGTATTGGCTACCATCAATCTAGTTTCAAACAAATTCTAAAAGATTTTTTTCAAGTCAAAGACAGGTTAGCCAATTATTGTTTAGTGCTCGTTTTCTTGCTACTCGACTTTTTCCACTTTATCTTTGGTGGTAAGATCACCACTCAATCGTTGGTCTTGCCAGTAGTGCTTTTTTTCAAGGCTCTTCTTTTTGGTGGAGTTGAAGAAATTGGCTGGCGTTATTTCTTTCAACCAACTTTGCAGGAAAAAATACCTTATCTTTCAGCTACTGTGATCACCTTTTTAGCCTGGTCTAGCTGGCATCTTTTTTACTTTTACATTGATGGTTCTTTAGGTGTTATTCAGTTGCTTCCGTTTCTAGTAGGTCTGCTAACTAACTGCTTTATCTTATCGGCCTTGTATCATAAAACGCAAAATTTATGGATCTGTGTCATGACTCATGCCTGTATTAATTCCTTGTCTCAGATTCTAGTGAATGAAGAGGTATGGCTATCTATCGTCAGTAAAATTCTTATTATTAGTTTAGCAATCATGATTGCAAGAAAGAAGTATGTAACTGTAAAGGAGGAAAAATGAGCAAATTTATTTCAAAACAATCAGTCGCTAGTTGGTATGCACTGTCTGCCCTCCTTGCTACCTTTCTAGTCGGGCAAGTTATCCTTTGGTTTTTCCCAGATAGGAGTAGTATGGGGGCCTCACTACTGTTTATCCTAATGAACTTGATTCCCATGATTACTGCGGCTGTCTTTTCTCTTGTGTTGAGTGAAGTCAACTCCTTGGGTGATTTTTTCAAAAAGGTTTTTCTTCAAAAAGAAAGTTCCCTATCCTGGATCCTAGCTTTCTTCATCCCCGTCATCTATTATGGGATTTCCACCCTGCTTATGAATGTTCGCTTTACTGGGAACTCCCTCTTGGCCTTCTTCCTCTATTTTCCTTGGACCTTTTTATATGGAGGTCTGGAAGAAGTCGGTTGGCGTTGGTTTTTACAAGATCATCTTTCCTTTAGTAAGCACTTTATACCTAAAATGATGGTTCTCTCCATTGTCTGGTTCCTCTGGCATATCCCTATCTATCAACTCCCTTGGATTACAGCAGGTTCGCCCAACTATCTCATCTTTTACCTGATGATTTTAGGGAATACCTTCCTATTTGGAGCGCTCAAGGAGTACTCGAAAGGAGCTATTCCTTGTATCCTCGCTCATATGCTGATTGATAGTCTGGCTGTCCTTATGCTGGTTCAGAGCTCTCTTCCTCAGATTATCCTTCTGGTTAGCTTCGAAATCCTACTAGCCTCTTGGCTGGTGGCTATACGAAAATCAGAGAAATAGAGTTGTCCCTCTTTCGATGGGAGTCTGTCATCTTTAGCCTTTAGGACTTCAATGTAGAGTCCATAAAATGGTATAATCAGTTTAACGAAGAACCTAGAGATAGGATCAAAGTATCAACACAGTGTTATTCTTATCTATAATGAGAGAGGGGGAAAACCATGCAAAAAACCTTTCAGTTGTTGCGAAGAGGAGATCTAGAGGCTATCCGTCAGATATTGGATAAAAAGCCTGAAGAAGTCAATGCTGTTTCGGGTGACAAACCTAAAAGAGATCAAGGCCAATCCCTTCTTCAAGTCGCTATTAAATCGGGACATTTAGATATTGCGGACTTACTCATTGATAGAGGTGCAGATCTTAACTTTATCGAAGAACCGACAGAGCTGAATCCATTTTGTCAACCAGTCATCCAAACAGCCGGTGGACGAGCTGTATTTGACTGCAGGCGCATGATCAAACGTTGGAATGGTCAATATGAGATGTATTCGTCTAAGGAAAAGGCAGACCAGTCTTTCAAGGTTTTTGAGAAAATGTTGGAACTTGGGGCTGATATCTCTCAGAAGGACAGCCATGGTGGGACTTTGTTACAAACTATTTTAATTGAAACCAAGGAAGTGTTACCATCTTATTATTGGAAAACAAAAGAAACAAGCGATAATGTCCTCATAACGGATGAATTACGTCATGATTTAAGTCGTATTTATGATCTATTAATTCGTTACGGTGTGACTGCGGACGAAATATCTGTCTATCAGAACATTCCTCTCAAAGAACTTTACCAAGACAGTCCGACCATGGAGTTCTTAAATCGGTTAGATCAGAGCAGATCTTGATAAGCATTTGTACTACTAGTTAAAAGAGCCTCAGGGCTCTTTTAACTTTGTCTGATAGAGCTGGAAGCAGAAGGAAAATTTAGACAGGAATTTATTAAAAAAATGGATACAAATCCTAGATGAAATAGAGTATACTAGTTTATGAAAGAACAAGATTTTTAAGTACCTAATTCAGGAGGGCAGTTTATGTCTCAAGAAACTTTCATCATGGCGATTGACCAGGGAACCACTAGTTCGCGGGCTATCATTTTTAATAAAAAAGGCGAGCAAGTTAGCTCTAGTCAAAAGGAATTCACTCAGATTTTTCCGCAGGCTGGTTGGGTGGAACACAATGCCAATGAGATTTGGAACTCGGTTCAGTCGGTGATCGCTGAGGTCTTTATTGAAAGTGGCATCAAGCCCAATCAAATCGAGGCGATCGGCATTACCAATCAACGGGAAACGACAGTTGTTTGGGATAAGAACACAGGCCTTCCTATTTACAATGCTATTGTCTGGCAATCACGGCAAACTGCTTCCCTGGCTGAAGAACTTAAAAACCAAGGCTATGTAGAAACCTTTCACCAAAAGACAGGTTTGGTCATCGATGCCTACTTTTCAGCGACTAAAGTCCGTTGGATCTTGGACCATGTAGAAGGTGCACAAGGACGAGCTGAAAAAGGCGAATTACTTTTTGGAACCATTGATACTTGGCTGGTCTGGAAGCTGACGGATGGAGCAGCCCACGTGACAGACTATTCCAATGCAGCCCGTACCATGCTCTACAATATCAAGGAATTGAAATGGGACGATGAAATCTTAGACATTCTCAACATTCCTAAAGCCATGCTTCCTGAGGTGCGTTCAAACTCTGAAATCTATGGTAAGACAGCTCCCTTCCATTTCTACGGTGGACAAGTGCCGATTGCAGGGATGGCGGGAGATCAGCAGGCTGCTCTCTTTGGTCAATTGGCCTTTGAACCTGGTATGGTCAAGAATACTTATGGAACTGGATCCTTCATCATTATGAATACGGGTGAGGAGATGCAGTTGTCAGAAAACAACTTGCTGACGACGATTGGTTATGGGATCAATGGCAAGGTCTACTATGCCCTTGAAGGATCTATCTTTATCGCTGGAAGTGCCATTCAATGGCTTCGTGATGGCCTGCGGATGATCGACAGTTCACCTGAATCCGAGGCCTATGCTCTGAAGTCTCAGAACCAGGATGAAATCTATGTGGTCCCTGCCTTTACGGGTCTTGGAGCACCATATTGGAATCAAGAGGCGCGTGGTTCTGTCTTCGGACTTACCCGGGGAACGACCAAGGAAGATTTTATCAAGGCAACCCTTCAATCCATTGCTTATCAAGTACGCGATATTATCGACACCATGCAGGTAGATGCCAAGACTCCTATCCCTGTCCTAAAGTAGACGGAGGAGCAGCGAAAAATGATTATTTAATGCAGTTTCAGGCAGATATTCTTGGAATTGCAATTGCCCGCGCGAAAAACTTGGAAACAACGGCTTTAGGAGCAGCCTTCCTAGCAGGTCTGACCGTAGGCTATTGGAAGGACTTGGAAGAATTAAAATCTCTTCATGGAGCAGCCCAAATCTTTGAACCCAAGATGAATGAATCTCGAAAGGAAGAGCTGTACAAGGGGTGGAAGAAAGCAGTCAAAGCCACTCAAGTATTTGCAGAGTCTGATGACTAAAGGGATCAATCAAACGAATAGTTTATGAGAGTGGGACAGAAATCGGTAATTCGTTAGAATTCGATTTCGTCGTCCCACCTCCGCACAGTTGAGTAGGGCTGTAAAAGCTGATGAAATCAGCGTAGTAGAGCCCACTCAACCACTGCGTCTTGCTCGACAATCCAAAAATAATTGAGAGGCTAGGACTTTTGTCCCAGCCTCATGTAGCTTTTACAGAATAGAACAGTTATCTGTTTTGGTTAAAAGCCATATTCTATTTCACGTTCCAGTTCATTTATCACTAAATAAAAATATCATATAAATAAACTATTTTTTTCAAAAAAACAGGCTAGAGTTTGAAATGTTTTTCACAAAAGAGTATACTGTTAGCATAGTTATGTCGGGAATTTATGATAGACCCCATCAAAACTAGTTGTCAACCCTTGCTGTTCTGATAGGAACGTTTGCTGGTATCGTTGATACCAAGGAGGAATCATATGTCTAAAGTAGCTATTGTCACAGGTGCTGGTCAAGGAATTGGTTTTGCAATCGCAAAACGCTTGGTACAAGATGGCTTTAAGGTTGGAGTATTGGACTACAATGCTGAAACAGCTGAAAAAGCAGTTGCTGAGTTGTCCGCAGAAAATGCTTTTGCGGTCGTTGCTGATGTATCCAAACAAGCAGAAGTAGCTGCAGCTTTCCAAAAAGTTGTTGACCATTTTGGAGATTTGAATGTTGTCGTGAACAATGCAGGTGTTGCGCCAACTACACCACTTGATACAATTACAGAAGAACAATTTACACGTACATTTGCTATTAACGTTGGTGGCGTGATTTGGGGTGCTCAAGCTGCACAAGCTCAATTCAAAGCGCTTGGCCATGGCGGAAAAATCATCAATGCAACTTCACAAGCAGGTGTTGTAGGTAACCCTAACTTGACTGTTTATGGTGGTACTAAATTTGCAGTTCGTGGTATCACACAGACTTTGGCGCGTGACTTGGCGGATTCAGGCATCACTGTCAATGCTTATGCACCAGGTATCGTCAAGACTCCAATGATGTTTGACATTGCCCATGAAGTTGGTAAGAACGCAGGTAAAGATGACGAATGGGGTATGCAAACATTCGCTAAAGATATCACTTTGAAACGTCTTTCAGAACCAGAAGATGTAGCAGCAGCGGTCAGCTTCCTTGCTGGACCTGATTCAAACTACATCACAGGCCAAACCATTATCGTAGATGGTGGAATGCAGTTCCATTAAGATGAAAAAAGAGGTTGGGATCAACATCCTAACCTCTTATTTTGTGCGTTCACAATAAAAGAAACAGATATCAAAAAAACCACTCCGAAAGGGAAGTGGTTCTGTGTTGGTTCTTATTTGAGACCGTATTTTTTGTTGAAACGATCCACACGTCCATCTGCTTGAGTGAACTTTTGACGTCCAGTGTAGAATGGGTGTGAGTCTGATGAAATTTCAACACGGATCAATGGGTAAGTTTCACCTTCGAATTCAACTGTTTCGTTAGAGTACTTAGTTGAACCGCTGAGGAACTTATAACCAGTAGTAGTGTCCATGAAGACAACAGGGCGATATTCTGGATGGATATCTTTTTTCATTTTGCAATATTTCCTTTCTGCCATGGTCTCTTTCCGAGCCATAGATTGTTACTAAGCTAGTTTATCAAATTTCTAGGATCTTGACAAGTATTTTCACTAATTTTATTTAAAATAATGATCAAAAAAATCACCTTGGCTAAGCCAAGGTGATGATGATCAGATTATTGTTCAGATTGATTTGGATCTTTTGGTGCTTCAACTGGTTGATCAGCTTTTCCTTCAGTGTGTTCGTGTGATTCTTTTTTGATTTCATTTACAGCAGTTTTAACTGTAGAAGTTGTCACACGTCCAACTGTTTGGGCAAATCCTTTACCAGATTCAGCAAGTTCTTCGAAGGTTCCTTTAGTGATTTTACCACCTGACATCGCCAAGAGACCAGTCACAACAATAGCGATTGATGCGATCAAAGCAAGGATCAACCCAAAGCCGATTGAAACGCCATAGCCATTGAAATTAGCAGTGTACTTGTTCACACCAAATACATCGATCAATGCAACGACAGTTGCGATAGCACCTGAGACGATAACACCAATTGCCAACCCTTTTGGTAATGAAGCTTTCACATCGCTCAAGCAAGCAAGAACAATCGCAACGACTGCCAAGATAAGGATGAACCATCCATCTCCGTTAAGACCATTCACGCTGTATGAACCAAAGGCACCAGCATTCAGGCTTGCCCACGGCAAGAAAGAGCTAAGAATCGCTACTGCAGCAGAGATAATGATAAACAAACGATTTTTTTCCATAATAAGTCTCCTTATAATTTTACTAGCTTTATTTTACCACAAGAAATGACAAATGGAAACCCCAGAAATGGAATAAAAAAGGCTGATAAATCATTCTCAGCCTTCGTTCGTACGAGCCACTTCTTGTAGCTCTTGGTAGATTTGGTCGTTTTCTTCAAGGGAATAGGAGTTGGCACCACTAGCAAGTGGATGGCCACCGCCGTCATGACGTTTGGCAATTTCGTTGATCACTTTTCGTTTGCTACGCATCCGGACACGGAAGTGACCGTCGGCCTGCTCGACAAAGATAGCCCAAACAGCCACGGTATCGATGCGTCCAGGAGCTCCGACGATTGCAGCAGTCTCTGAATCACGTAGATCGAATTTCTTCAAGAGCTCTTGTGTCAAGGTCACACGCGCAGCGCCATGTTCATCGATCTCGAGATGGTCATAGACATAGCCTTGAAGCTTAGCGGTTTTGAGATTGATCGTATCCATCTGCCGAGCAAGTGCTGTAAAATCAAAGGGAATACTTCGAAGAAAGGCAGCAATCTCAAAAGTCCGAGTCGAAGTAGCAGGATAAAGGAAGCGACCTGTATCGCCGACAATCCCAGCATAGAGAAGACGCGCAGCGCTAACAGGAAGTTCGAGCTCCATTTCCTTTGCAAAAAGTGCAATTAACTCACTGGTAGAGCTTGAGTCGGTATCGACCCAGAGCAGATCGCCATAAGCATCGTCATTTGGGTGGTGGTCTATCTTGATCAGGAAATCACCATTCGAATAGCGCTTGTCATCGATGCGGGGAGTATTGGCCGTATCACAGACAATCACCAAAGCTCCATCATAATCCTCATCGCTGACAGTATCCATCTCAGCAAGCCAAGTCAAAGTCGGTTCATCATAGCCACTTGCCAAAATCCGCTTTTGAGGGAAGTGCGCACGCAGGAGATCACGCAAGCCCACTTGGCTACCAATCGCATCCGGATCCGGATTTTGATGACGGTGGATAATAATTGTGTCATAAGCTTTGAATTTTTTTCAAGAATTTCATTCATTACGTTCATACATTACCTCATTTTTCTCTGTCAATTTTAACATAAGAAAGGCCCATCCAGCAAGCGTTTATCACTAATTAGGAGCTGTGGAAGCGGTTTTACAGAAGATCAATATTTTGGTAGAATGGATGAATAGATTTAGTATGGGAGGGACTAGGATGATTGAAATTAAAAGTAATGCTGAGACAGCACAAGAGTTAGCGGCTTCTTTAAAAGATAGTGGGGATGCACTTTCGGGAGTTGCCTCGGCTTCAAAAAGATGAACAAACCAAACTATCTGGTAATGATGCGGCCCATCAAGCCATTGATACTGCTAAAACCAAAGCAGAAGAAATTGCAGCGGCGATTGAATCAATCGGGACCAATCTTCAAACTGTTGCAAATGGATTTACAGCGGTAGATGAAGCGACTGCTGCAGAGCATGCAATAGCTTGAGAGAGTAGGAAGATGAATCACGATCAACAACTATCGGAATTAAGAAGACAAGAAGACCAACTTTTCCAGAAAGAAAGAGAAATTGTAAAAGAGAAAAAAGAAATCTGGAAGATGAGTTTGAACCGCTTTTGAGGGCTATAGCTCTGATGCGCACCGTTATTTATGGGATGCATTTGAATCTTATCCTTCCTCTAGAAATTTTTTTGACCAACTTCAGAGGAAGTTTCTTCATGAATCATGAAAAATTTCAAATAGTTATTTAGAAGAGCTGGATGAATTAGCTATTCAAAAAGAAAAGTCGAAGATGATTTAAATGATATCTATCATGAACGGAAAAATTAATGATTGAAAAGGAGGTGACGATGGGAATCGAAGTTTATCGAGGTAGTTTGGATAGTCAGGCTAGTAGCACAGGGTACGATGATTGAGCAACAATTGAAAGCCTATGAATCACTAGAAACATCATTAACTCAAATAGAAAAATTCTGCCTCGCGCTTGTCTGGCCAAGCTTTACGACTCTTTTAGAAGCTTTGTGACAAGTGTTGTCCAGCCATTGAAAGGAGGCCGGGTAGCTTTAGTAGAAGCTACACAAGAAAGTGTGAAGAAGCTTCCAGCATCCTATCGCTCGGAGGTGGCTGACGAGGACTTACAGGAAGAAAAGTTGGTTTCTGATATTGAACAGTGTGATCGGATGATTGCTATCTTTCATGCAGAGATCAATGAAATTGCAGCTAGTAAATCGACTAGTGCTGGAGATTTTCAACGGTTGCAGAGATTACAGAGAATTCAAGGATTAAACGTATTAGAAAGTATTTTTAAAAGCTACTAAAAATAAACTACAAGAAAAATTAAATAGACTCAGAGCGTTTAATGCATCATCGCCAAGTATCTTCTGGGAAATTGATGTCTTAGCCCAAGCTATTCAAATAGCTGTCAATCAAATTAACGTAGCGTGGGATCCAAATACTGGAATGTATTCTATTCCAAAGGATTTATCCTGGTCTGATCTCGTAAATGAAACGATTAAGAATAAAGAGTTTGAAAATGAATATTTGCCAAAGAAACCAAAGGATGTAACAGCGTTCGAATATAACAAATTTCTTACGGGATTACGTGAACAATCAGTGAACCTTAAAGAAAAAGATGGCTGGGATAAGGATGCTATCAAAGCCTATGTTAAAAAGTGTTTCAAAAAGAACTACTGATGTCAAGACAGCCAGTGAGTTAAATGCAAGGAGAGATGCTTTTATATGCAGAAACCAAGGAGATTGGATCAGATATTTATACAGAGATGTATGCTGCTAGTAAACTTGATTCAAAAGCGAAAATAGAACTTGTTCTTAAGCAATTAGGGTGCAGAAACGGATAGTAATCAGTTTATGCATTTGACAAGTCAAAAACGCATAAGATTTCAGAGAACCTAGCACCACACGGTGATTTCAACATGTATTTCAGACGTGATGTTGTAAAAGCATTTGGTGATAAAATCTTAATTACAAAAAAGATTTACTTAGGCAGCAAGTTCATTTCTTCCGCTACTATTTGGATCGCCAAGCAATTTACTATATTCGCAATCACTACGAAGGCGCAACTGATTACGAAAAGCTATTAGCATATGGTAAAGAAAATAATATTGAATTTGATTACACAACCGGCTCTAACTACCATAATCGCTTTACTCCAAAAGATGGCTTCAAACGTCCCTATAATATGAAGGTTCAAGTCCCTCAGGGCAATTCAGCTAAAGGAAAAGATTTGAACAATGCACGGATGGTGGAATTTATTGTGAATATAGACACCGGCGAGTTTGATAGCCAATGGGATGCCTATGATAAACATAAACTAGCAGATGGTAGCTATAACTCAGATCTAAGCGCATATTCTGATGATGAATTTAGGGAAATTGCCAATACGGAATCCTTCAACTATGGTCCTTCAAAAGGTCAAAATTCAGATGTTACTAAGTTTTACAAAGGTAAACATGGAATGCTTGATGTGGATGGTACTCCTGAGCCAGCCACTCGATCTGGAAGCAAAAACAATTTCATTCAGAATCTGATCTGGGTGACGTGGATAAAGATACAGGACATGTAGGTCAATTTGCGGATATTGTAAGAAAAGGAGGACATGAAGATTATGAAGCATGGCAACGAAAAACAAAAGGAATGTCAGAAAAAGAAAAAGAGGAAGAGTATAATAAATTTAAAGCCTCTCTTAATGGCGATGCTAGTAATAACAATGGTTACAGTTATTATATTTATGGTAATGAGAAATAGGAATAACTTTGAAGATTCAAAAATCCATATTAGAACAACAGCGGTTTATTGTTGTGGATGATTCAGGGCGATGAAAAATTTATATCGATCTTATTTTGAGAATGGCTATGACTTGAGGAGCAATAATTCTATAGTAAAAACTCAAGTAGTAGTAAAAATGGGGAAAAATATGGCAGTTATTCGGACGAAAAACCATCCGATAGGTATCATAGAGACTTATACCGAAATATTACTTTCCGCAATTTTGAACTTAAAAGTTTCAAAAGAAGAGATCGAAAAATCAAACTTTGTTATTGAGCGAGATCCGAAAATCGTTGATTACTAAATCTCTAGTGAAGGAAGGAAGACACCTGATTTTGAAGCCAAAGTTTTAAATGAAAAGAATCAATTTTCCAAAGTTCGGATCACCTATAATCAAGATTATTTACCGATCAAACTTGAATGGTATTTTAAAGGGAAAGATGGGTTGAGTGGTACACCTGGAGCTGTTTTTCATATCCATATAAGACTGAATCTGAATTTAATAAAAACTAGATGAAGAAATCCAGCGTATTAAAAGATATTGAAGAGGAGTACGAGTTGAGAAGAAAAACGGATAATAATTGAACGATTAAAGCAATTCAAGAGGAAAAACAAGG
>BNJU01005551.1_pt1 | contig 67830 bp, 97 predicted proteins | sample 8539281 | NCBI WGS metagenome assembly BNJU01 (sample SAMD00202456, study PRJDB9452) | human saliva metagenome | isolation source: human saliva | place: Japan
CAACATAGTACCTAAATAATATGGACAAGCAGAAAGTGCGAAAACAGAAAAAAATATCTAGATGACATAAGGTTAAATCCTAAGTGTTAAGATAATGGGCAATCATAACCAAAGACCGAAAGTAAGTTCGACTATTCCTCCTGAAGTACACCAAAGCTAGTGGAAGTGGGTGAACCCAAACAAATAAAGCAATAAGATAAGATATAATCTATACCCAATAGAAATATTAAAGTTCAAACCCAAAAAAAATGAAGAACTGCATAAGTGGTAGCATACTATATGAACGACAACCTCTAAAACGACTGAGTCAGTTTGGGTTCATATATTAGAAAAATTTTACTTTTCATTTACTATAGTATAAAAAATGATATACTATATATAGGTAAATGGAGGTGAAATCACATGGAAAAAACAACAAGTTTAGATTTATCCAACTAAAACTCAAATAACAAATAAATTGTACTTTTAGTTGTAAATGTCTATAATCATTTTAGATTTAAAACAAGAGCTATATAAAAGAGAAAAAAAGTCAAATATAATAAATATAGAAAAGAATTAACAGTTTTAAAAGAAAGAAAGAATGGTTAAAAGATGTAGATAAATTTTCTTTACAAAATTCTTTAAAAAGATTTAGATAAAACATATAAAACTTTTTAGTGAAGTACTGTCCTAAGTTTAAATCTAAGAAAAATAGAAATCATAAGAACCAATTATACAAATAATAATATAGAGTTTTAGATAAATGGATAAAAGTACCTAAAAAACTAAAATAAGAGATAAAATAAAAAACAAGGAAAGAATAATAAATGCAACAATAACACAAGTACCTAGTGGAAAATATTATATCTTTATGTTGTACTGATGTGAGTAAAAAATAGAAGTACAAATAAAAATGTTGGAATAGATTTAGGTGTAAAGAGACTTTGCACTTACAGTGATGAAATCTCGATAGATCCAAAATATTTACAAAAATCTTTGAGATAAACTAGCAATGTACACTATCTTTGAAAACCAAAGGTGAGTTCAAATAGGACTAAAAGCTAGAATAAAAGGTAATGAATTATTTTGAAAAGATATCCAAATCAAAGAGAAGATGCAGTTATCAGCAATGCTAATAAAAGAGTATGATATTATTTGTATGGAGCTTACAAGTAAAAATATGGTAAAATCGTAAATTGACAGAAATAGTAGCAGATGTGTCGTGGAGCAATTTAATAGAAATGCTGAGATACAAAACTAAATGGTACGAAAGACAATAGTAAGTGATATAATGCAAGTGGTCAAATATGTAATTGTTATGGATATAGATATGAAGTAAAAAGATTTAAGTATTGGAAGAATGGACTTGTCGGTATGTGGAGCTGTACATAATAGAATATAAATGCAGCAAAAACATATTAAAGAAGGACTAGATATTGGGTATAAGTGCTTAAATATATAAATATGAACCGTAAGAACTATGGGATAGCTTAGTAAATTTAGTTGGCTAACAGAAGCAACTACTGCCCAAGAACCTGCGACTCTCACTCGTGGTGTCCAATTAAATATGGGGACGCAAAGTTTCTGACGAGGGTTTGTGAGGTTATAGGTAGCAAGTCAGGTTTTGTCGCTGCGAAAGGCTAAACACATCTCGTTTGAGATGGAAACAGAGAATACCTTTGGCTGCTTGGTTCCAGCTACCTGTGGATAACTTATTCTATACGGGTTTTTCAAAGGTGTTGACTAGTATAGTACCGTAAATGATTTCTCTAAGTTTACACACACATGGGACATTTTAGAGAATAGTTTTAGTTAGCCCTGTTTGCAGGAGTAGTATTACGAAATTCAATACTTTAGATATACCTATGGATAGGATGGAAAATGGATCCGACTATATTAAACCCAAGAGAAATCTAGATAACTTAATAGAACACTAAAATATTAGGAGGACGAATGAAAAAGTTTTTAATTTTGAATTATTGGAGTTTTAATTCTCCAGATTCCATGCATTTACCTTGTACCATTAATTTCTATTGGTAATAATGGGAGATGGAGACTATATATGTGAAGGTTTCTCAAATGGGCTTCAGGAGAGTGTGGGAATCATAATCATTAGAATCGCGACCTACCGTGGACCTGAAGAACTTTCAAAGGAAAGAAATTATCTACAAGAGAATTGGGTACTAAAGGCATATTGCAACTGGCGAAAAATATACAGCTGCAATGCTGAGAAGGACACGTTACTAGTAAAGACCTGCTTTAACAGCTGCTGAAATGCCTGGGATAAGCAACTGGCAACGATGGAAAGATTAGTAACCGAAATAATGAATTTTGTGCATATAGAGCCTCAATTAGGTTGGATGATACAAAAATTGGCTGGAGAATATCGGTATGAAAAAAGTTTAGTTTAATCAGTATTCTCTTGTGGCAATAGAGTTGTTTACTTTGATCATTCTTTACATCAATTTGGGTAGCTAATCAAAGGAGATTAAAATAAGCAGTTTTAGGACATCCAGCGGAGGACCCAGAAGCAGAACCTATAAGTATTGTACGGCATTGATGGTAAAAAGAAAACACTTTTCAGCGTGCTTCATTGTTCATGATGGGTAAAAGCGATTTATTATCTAGAATTGAATTAGATATAAAAACAGCTAAAAGACAATATATAGCATGATACTGTACACAACTGAAGATAGATTAAGGTGGAGGAAGCTGAGTATTTGCAATGGATGGTAGAATACAAAGATTCAAGTTCTTTAATCAATTGAAAATTATGTCAATTAAAGATTCAGACTACAGCAAAATAGCTCAGGGTCTGCAATGAAATGGTTCCTTTAGTTAACCAGTTAATGCTTGGAAAGATATATTCAGGCGAAATTTGATAGAATGGAAAGGCCCTATAAAGAACACAAGAATGATGCAAAACTTTATAAATGGTAAATTGGATATGACTAATAATACATAGACAGCTAATAAAGGCGTTATTTACAAAATAGGTAAAGCACTTATGGTTCCAGTGGCAGTTTTACCAGCTGCAGCTATAATGTTAGGGTATAGGTTACTGGATAGACCTAAGTGGTTGGGGAGCTAACAGCCAATTAGCAGCATTTTTAATAAAGCAGGAGCAGCAATAATAGATAATATGGCTATATTATTTGCTGTTGGTGTTGCTATGGATTGTCAAAAGATAAAGATGGGCAGCAGCTTTGCAGGACTTTGTTGCATTTGAAATAGTTACAACTCTATTATCAACAGGTAGCAGTATCTCAAATAATGGGTATTCCACAAGAAGAAGTTCATAGCATTTGGGAAAAAATTAATAACCAATTTATAGGTATACTTTAGGGGTTATATCTGGTAAATTGTATAATAGGTTCTATAAGATTGAGTTACCTAAAGTTTTTAGCATTTTTTAGGAAAAGATTTGTTCCAATTATAACTTCTGTTGTTATGATAGTTGTTTCATTTATTTTTAACATATATATGGCCAATTATTTATGGAGCATTAGTAAGTTTTTGGGAACAAGTATAGCAAAATTAGGATCCAGTTGAGCAGTGAATTATGGTTCTTTACCAGACTATTAATACCAGTAGGACTACACCATGCAGTAAACCTGTATTCTGGTTTAATGTTGCAGGAATAAATGATATAGGAAGATTCTGGGAAGTCCTGATATGGCTTATGCTGATTTACCAGAAATTTTTATAAGGAACATACCATGTTGGAATGTACCAAGCAGTGTTTCTTCCTCAATAATGATGTTTGGACCTTTTAGAGCTTAAAGGCATTTATTCAAACTTCAAAAACCAGAAAAATAGAACTAAAAATATTCTCAATAATGGTTGCTGCTGATTTACAGTTTTCTTAACAGGAGTAACAGAACCAATAGAATTTGTATTTATGTTTGTTGCACCTGTTCTTTATTTACTACATGCATTACTACAGGAGTTTCATTGTTCTTAGTTGCACTCATTTAACTGGATGGCAGGATTTAGTTTTCAGAGTGATTTATAGATTTCTTCCTATCATTAAAAATCCAAATGCAAATAATCCATTTATGTTAGTAGTTTTAGGTTTAATATTCTTTGTAATTTATTACTTTGTATTTCTATTTGTTATTAAAGCCTTTAATTTAAAAACACCAGGAAGAGAAGAAAGTGAAGAAGAAAAAGCAGAAGCTATAAAAATTAAAACTACAAAATTCAGAATTAGCTGAATCATTAGTAGGTTTATTAGGTGGAGCAGACAATATAGTTGGAAGAGACAATTGTACTACAAGCTTAGAAGGTTCAACCTCTCCTTTGTGATATTTCATTGTTACTTAAATATCCTATCCAATAATAGAAGAATTTTGATTTGTATATAAATCTAACTTCACATCATATTTATAACTTCATCAGGGAAATTTTATAGAATACGAGTATAATTCTTAACTCTGATTTAAAATCTTCAATTACTTCTATAACAGCTTTCAATTTATCAATTATTATTCTTTTCTTCTTTTGAAATAGCAATAGCAAGTTCTTCTGAAAATATATACATAGCCTTCAAACTTTTTATTAGAGTCACTGGGATTCTGTCGCCTCAATATCTCATTAACATTATTATCTGTGTTTTTGGCTATATATATTCCATTAAATGTCACAAGAGCTATACTATCTATTGAGTTATTGATATATCTCCTTTCATACGGTAATTCTATTTTGGCATTTCATCTAAATTATCAGCATAAGGTAAATCATATTTTCTAAAAACTTCCAAGTTCTCCAAACTTCTTCTGGCTCAACTGTTGGGTGATATCCTCCAGCAAGAACTTTAATTCCCTTTTCTCTAAATTTTTAGCTATTTCATAGGCTCTTTTAACGTATATTTCAACAGAAATAACGACTAAATCTGTTTTCATCGTGGTTTATCAATTCATTTCTATCGTCCATGGTTTTGTTTCTATATCGTTGAGTCAAAAGATTTTTAAAACTGCTATCATTAAAAACTCCTTAATAACTTCCAAGTTTTATATATCTTTGACCTTTCTTTTTATAATAGCTGGTAATATAAATGTAATTTTTCAAAATATCTCTCCTACCTTACCTTATATTTTTAAATTAAAATAAATAGATGATATTATTAATAAATTTTCTTTGAAGTAATTATCATTATTTGTTAATTACATATATAGCGATTACTTACCAACCATTAATTGTTTCGAAATCCCACAAAACTCTCTCAACAATAGACGTCACCCAGTAATCTCATTTAGAATTATAAATGCTTTTTCAAAAGGGTAATTAATTGAAGAACTATTTTAATTTATGAAATCTAGTTGCCATACTTTTTAAATTTCTTAGCATGTTGTCTTGAAAAAATTTCTAGTATTATTTAGTCCTTTGTTCTTTGAGTTTTAATCTTTTAAAAATTCTTTGTAAGTGAATGTCTTGCCACAACATAAATTCTTCTTTTTAAAAGTTGCAGGACTCATATTCTTAAGTTGAAGTACAACATTTCAGTATCATGATAATACCAATCTGTTGTAAGTAATCTATTTTCCTTTTTAATTGCTCATAGAAAGGTGTTCCGGGATATGAGTTAAAATATTATATCTTAGTACATCTCTCCAATTTCTTCTATTATATCGGGTATCTGTCTTATAGACTCTACTGTATCAGTTCCATACCTATCATTAAAGTTGATAAGACGAATATTCCATAGATTATAGTGACCAATCTTTTTGTATTCTTTACATTATTAAATCCTTTGTTTACTCATCCAAATTTTTCTTGTATGAAACTTTCTAAGCCAATAACCAAGCCAGCTAACCTGCTTCTTCGTGGTGTAACATTTTTATATCATTTCGATGGCGATTGTTGCTGAGGCCTGTCCATTTTATTTTTACTAGCTCACTCATTGGCATTGATTGTCTTTTGTGAACTAGTGAAAGTTTGGATCATAGAATGCCCACTTTTATGCTTTCTTTCATTTGATTTTATTTCACTTACAACAAAGTCTCATATTTTCAATTGATTCTTTCCTTACTAGCATTTTAGTGACTGAGCAGTAGGTACATTTGTTAAGCAACCATTGTTTGCTTCTATAGTACCAAAAAGATTTATAGTATGTTTCTATGTTGTGAGCACTCTTCTATTCAATGGCTTATACTGGGAAATCATTTCCTACTAATTCAAAATATTCTCTCTTGAGGCTTCTCCTTCCACAAAGTCTTTAACAAATGCAGGAAAGGCACTTTTCAGCTGGTCCTATAACAGTGTCAAAACATTCTAAAGGCTTCATCATCGCTCAGCACAGTGTCCACCTATTGAGGAGGCAAGCTCTATCCTTCCAAAAACTTTTGAGATTTCTTTTGCTCTTCTTGAAGCAGATTACTCGTCGATATACAGATTAAATCGAACTTTTCATCACTATATTTTGAGAAGTTGCATCATATTCCTTCCACACCCTCATCTACTAAAACTATCTCTGCATTATATTTTATCTATCAATGATTCCAAAGTTATAAGGAGTACTTGTGATGGATATATTTTCTTTGATGAAAGAAGGTCAAATCTATATATTATCCTATCCTTTACAAACTAACATTATCTCTCACAATTTTTATACCTATTGTAAATTTCTTTTCTATTTATATAATTAACTGCTAGATATATCAAAGTCGATGTTTTAAAGTTTGCTGCACTATCAAATAATCTAGACCATATATTTTTATGGCATTGTATTCAACCTTACATTTCAATATTCCTGCTTCAAAATTCTTCCACTGTCATATTATGTGGAGTATGAGGCGTGCTTTTCCATATCTAAAGTTCTCATCTAACCACCATTTTATCATATAGTAATCTTCCTTCATTCTTTAATCTTTCACAGAAAGGAGTTCCTGGAATAGGTAAGGCCAGTTGAAACCTGCTAAGAGAAAAACTGTGTTTATTTGAGAAATCTAAATTTCTTGAAATAGTCTTTAATATCATAGTCATAACCTATAACATAACTGGCATGCTAAAATTCTGTTTTAAATATTCTTATGTTTCATAGTCAAAATCGTAATTGAATTTCTTATTCGTCTTTTTGATATTCATTAGAATTTAACTTCATCCTACTCCAATTCTTAGGTCACCTCTTTTAGTGTCGTAAACTCACATTAGCAGTTACCCACATCTTCACTTTCTAACAACATTTAAGTCAACCTTAACATTCTCTTCTATCTTTCTCTTTTTTCACCTCTTAAATCATAAGATCAATCGGCGTAGAAGTATTAGCTACCTAGCTTTTATTATGAGTGTTTGCAAACTCCTTCCTAGTTCATTTTCATAGCTACTCCAACAGCAGCCTTGAATGCACCAGTCTCCAAAGCTAATGTTTATAAGCAAGTTCACTTCTATTTCAGTGTCTTATTGATAAGTACGTCATTACTCTAACTTCTAATTTCATTTCACACTGATTTTTCTTTTTATCTTAGATACTCTTTCCGTATTCTACATTTAATCGCTGCATATGTTTTTACTGAGAAACCTTTCACTCAATCTCCAAGTTCTCTACTTTATTTCATCTTTAGACCCACTCCATAAGTACTACATTCAGATTTAGCATTGAAAATTTCATCTACCACTAAGTATTTTCTATGCATTTTTATTATCCCATAGATATATCTCCAGATATTGTCCAATTTAAGTTATTATTTTACATCAAATGGAACTGATTTAAATACTCCAAGCTCCTTTGTAACATTTCTTCTTCAGATCTTCCAAAGTCTTTGAATTTTAACTTATTATGAACCATACCTGCATACCAACCTGTTGATTCTCCAAGTCTTACAGTCTATCTTTCATGAACATAAGCTACTCCATGCATTGCTCTTTGTAATTTTCTATACCAGCAGTCTTAGTATTGTATTCTCCTCTAGCTCCAAAAAGTCTTAATCTTATTAGAGTCTTTAGTTAGATTAGACCATTCATTTCTTAAATAGTTAAATTCCTTTATTTAAGATATCAGGTTGCTTGTACTTTGTTGAGTATTAGCATATTGATGACCTTCATTTGATCAACTGCTTGAGCAAATAGTACAGGTTCTCCTTTTTCCATTGCATTTAATCTATCAAACAGAGCTTTTTCTCAGAGCTACATCTTCAACTCCATATCTTTGTTCTAAACCGTCCATGAAGTTATATATGTCCTTATCTTTAGCAAAAGCTGTATATAGTATCTTAGATAGATATACTGCATTGAGTATCATCTGGATTTTGAGTTCCAGTTGCTATCCAAGTTAAACTTCCTGAACTAACATAGAAATTCTTTTTCCACTAGCACTAGCAGTTAATGCACTTATTTCACTCATTATATGGTTTTTAAGATATTTTCACCAATTTTAATATCTTTACTAGTTGTATATCTTGAAGCCTCTGTACTAAAGATTGCTAACATCTTTTACAGCTGTTAAATGTTGTAAACCTTGGATAGGATTTGTATAGTTAATTCCCGATGTATCAACACATTCCTATTTCAGCTTTCATTCCACCCTAGATGGAGTGTCTCCCAGTTTAGCTAGAAGTTAAATCTAATTCTGTAGTCTAACTATTACTCTTGAAGCTAATGGTGATGCAACAGTTGTATCAAGGTGCTGGAGTCAAGTTTTCCGTCTCTGGAAAACAGTTGCAGTACCATTTCCAGGTGCTTTAATTTCACTACAGCCACCTTTTTACTTGTATCAGATTGAACTTTATTTCTAACAGCTACTGCTCCATTTGTTGCAGTAGGTGTAGCACCTTCGTTTTTACCTCTTGATAAATAGATTCCAGTATTAGTCTATCTATTATTATATTACCATAGTTTTTAATAACAGCACCATTTTTGTACAGATACTCCTACTATTCCATCATTTGTTGGATTAGGAACTGTTTTAATTGTTCCATAGTTTTCTCAACAGCATTATTATCTAAGTGCATACCAGTAGCATTTTTCCGCTTAATTCAATAGTTCTCTATTTATAGCCTTGGAACCACTACAGTAGCATACATTCTATACCATTATCTTTTTCAACTTTGATAGTACCATAGTTTTCAATAGTTCCTGTTTGGATAACATTTCCATTATCATCTGTAACCTGCTACCATTCCTATGCCATATAGTTTGTTAGGTTTGTCACTAGAACCTACTTTTTATGATAGAGTTAACTGTAGGGCTACCATTTATCTATTGTTCCTCCAGCATACTATACATACCAACATTTCCAATTCCAGAACTAAAGTCCATATCAGCTAGGTTAGTAAACTATTACCAGCTGCATATATTCCATAGTTTTTACTCCAGTTGAAGTCACTTTTAGTTCTATTTTTCTATATTTCCTGTTGTATCAGCTGAATATATATACGTTGTATCATTTCCCACTGTCACAGGATTTGTTGCACTTTGTTGTTAAATTAGTTCCAGTCTTTTACAACATATCCAAAAAGAGTTATTCCAATTGTCATATCAGCTTGGCTTGATATATTTTGATTTTGTCCTGTTACAAATACTCCAACAGATTGATTATTTCCAACTGTTATTGAGCTTCCAGCTGCTAAAGTTACATTTGGAGTTGTAGAACTTGCATATTGTCCATTTGAATAAAGACCAACTGAGTTATCTCCAACTTGAATTTCTTTTCCATTTGCACCCATATTTATAGTTTTACCATAGATACCATAAGTGTTATTTCCACCTATTATATCTTTATTGTCAATTACTGTAGCTTTGATCTTCAGTAAAGATACCAATATTAGTTTTGCAGTAGAAGTTGAACTAGTTATATTTATTGTTCCATCATTTTCACCTTGAATTAGACTTTAGCAAACATTCCAGTTCCTGTTTGTCCATTTCATACTTATAGTTCCTCTATTAGTTAGAGTTGCTTCTTCTCCAGCCATTCCAACAGCTTTTATTTCCTGTTGTTGTAATAACACCTGTTGTATCATTTAGTGCACAGCATTTGTGAATCGATGTTCCTGCTTTATATTTTTGGCAAACATTCCAATAGCTCCTCGACCATCTAAGTCAACAGAACCTTTATTTACAATGTTTTACCATTCCTTGTCCAATAGCTCCAGCTCCAAATTCATCAACAACAATCTTATTAGGAACAACTTATTAGGAACAATAATCTTGCCAGTAATTGGATTCTACTATAGGTGGCTCTACTTTAGGTGGAGTTACCATATGCCATTCCCACAGCCCAATTGATTTATCTCCACTATATTAACAGAACCATTGTTTGTAAACTTGAACCATTTACTGCATATATTCCAACTGCATTGCTATTGGCAGAAGAATCTTTTTCAACATTTATAGTACCACTATTATTAACTTGTCCATAGTTAACGAAAACTCCTACTCCACCCTTGTCAGTTCCATCTGTTCTAGCAACATCAACAATTTTTCCACTAGCTATATTTACTTGAGTTTCAGTATTAGTTGTTGCTTTGTCACTTGAGTTAGCTTTCAAGACCAACAACTTGCTCATTATAGAATTCTATTTGCAGTTGCAGAACTTAATCTAGCAGTTAAGTTTTCATTTACATTTAGTTTTAATCTTTTGGACCTAAAACCTTTTTAAAGAAGAACCACCAGGAGTTGAATCTCCTTCATTTTATCTGTTGCAACATCAAAATTGATTACTCCATCATCTATTGCAAGTTCTTTTAAATTTATTGAAAGTTTGCCCACCTTTCAGTTCCAGGATTAAGAACAACTCCCCAATGAATTTTTATTGCACTTAAATTAGAAACATTTTGAGTTCCCAGATTATTTATATTTATTCCCTACAACATCGTTTGAAAATACTGTTACATTAGTTGCAGATGTTTTTATAGCTCTGTTTGCAGCTGAACTGACCAATCAATATTCATTAATGTTGCTTCCTCTTTAATTCTATATCAGCATTATTTAAAAATGATTTGACCATTTCCATCAGAATATGCTGCATAACCATTCCACTCATACTTTTAATAGATCCTGTTAAGTCAATTTTAGTATTAACATCACAGGCAGCAACACCTGCTGAACCACCAACTACATTTATATTAGCATTATGTAAAGTAATTTGTCCTTTATCTTCAGCATAGACTGCTAGTCCTTCTTTAGCTGCTCCGCTTCAACAGTTATGTTTAACTATTTCCAGCATTAGAAGTTATTGTACTTCCAGTACCTTTTACTATATAGACCAGTCGCCCCATTTGTTGCCTTAATATTTGTTTTTATCTGTTGGATTAGCACCAACTTCTATTGTAGTTGTTCCTGTGTATATATTCCTGAAGATTTTTACCATTTACTCAAGATCCTCCTAAGAAAGTGAATTTCCTTTATTAGAAATTCCAATATTTTCCTGCATCTCGATATTACCACTCTGATCTGGTATCTCCAACCCCTGATAATTTAATAGAACCTGTATTTTTACCTTGACTAAATTTATCAGTATACATACCTATACTTTGTTTTACCTTGTAAATCTATAGTACCTTCATTTACAATGTTATCTCATCGTAGATGTTCCAGTTCCTGTAGCTGCCATACCAACAGTTTTATGTAAATCCTTTTTCCAACTGTTATAGTATTATAGTTATAGATATGTTGAGCTTGACCATTTGAGTGTAAAACTGTGTTTCCACTTCCTGTATAGTCATCCATCAGTATCTTTTTCCTGTGATAGAAATATCTTTCTTCACTTGGATACCATGTTTATCTGTTCTGATTAAAGTACTATCTTTAGCTCCATTTCCAAAAGTAAATGTTCCCATTGTAGTAGCATCAAGTATCATGTCATTAGTATTGTTATCTCGAATAATCTTAAGTCTTAAGAAACCTATGTTCTTTTCTCCAGCTACTCTATGTTTAAATCAGATATATTTGCAATAGGGTTAGTATCATTAGCTCCTGGTGCTGATTCTCAGCTGCTGCTGATAAAGATTTTCCAATAGCCATACCAACATTTTCTTCACCATTTTACAGTTATTTTTACCAGTACCAGAAGTCACTGTCACCATATCATAGTATTTTGACTCATGTAGGGTATAAAGGATCTGTTTGAGGCTTTACGAAAATATTTTTCATTCTAGCACCATAGTTATTTTTACCATTAACTATTATATTTCCTAATGATACATCTACTTTAAATACTCCACTATAGCTATAAATATATTGTCCAAAAATCCATACCTATACTATTTTGGTTATTGATAATTACTTTTTCCATCATTTATAGTTTTATGTGGTATTCTATCTGGATTCTACCATTCTTTCTATATCTATCATAATACCTACAACATTATTACCACTTGCTAGTATTATTTCTCCTGTATTTAAAAAGAGTAGAACTTGATTGAGGGTGATTACGACTCAGTTGCCCATAATTGATGTTCTATTCCAACTAAAACATTTGAATTAACAGGAACAGGAATACCATGTAAAGTTAATTTTCCAGCAAAAGTTGATGTTCTATTACCAGGAGTATAGTATCCATTGTAGTCTCCTCCAACACCTGCTGGCGTTATAGCTTATAAAACTCTTTTGTCCAAGATCTTCCACCCTAAGTCAGTCAGTTCATATTCTCCAGTGAACATTGTATTATGGTCTCTGTCATTTATGAAAGTATTCATTCCAAATTGATATCCATTACCTGTTTGTCCTGTTGTTAAAGAACCATTCTTAGTTGGATCTAAAGTTGTCTCACATTAAGTTTTCCTTCCCATTTTGTTCCTAACTAACCTGAGCTGCTCCAGCTGTTATTTTTCAAAATACACCTTCAGTAGAATATTTTTCATAGTTTTTGAACGATAATATTAGTTTGTGTCATCCCAATTATTTGGTTTTGAATAAACCTCCTCCTACAAAGTTTTAATGCAGGTGGATCAAAAGTTGTAGGTGTTATTTCGCTGGTGCAGATGGTTTAACAGGAGTTCTAATAAATCTAGGATCAAAAGTAGGATATGATACTTCGGTGTAGAAGGTCTGTAACTTGGAGCCTGTTCATTTATAATTTTGGATTAATTCCAGGAGTTATTTCAATTTTAGCAAAAAGGTTCTTCAACTAGTGCTAAGTCTGTAGATCCATATGAAGTTGTAGTTGAACTACCTGCTACAAATCTATTAATACTTCCTGAGCTATCTCTTGAAAGAACTTGATCTCACTACTTTATCTCCTCTTCCTTTATATGTACCATTCCAACTCATTGTACATATAGTTAGCTCCAGCTTGCCAAGATGACCAAGGTGATTTAACTACTTGATCTCCTTTGTTCCATAAGTTGTACTAATTCTAGCTTTTAATCCTTGAACTCTTTTAGCATTTTTCAGCTCTTGCACGACTTATTTTTCTTGTAAATTTCCATTGAATTTCTAAATTTCCTTTACTTGCATTTATTTCTTCTGTTGTAGGCATAAGTTTCTTCTATATCAGATGAAATTTTAGAAAAAGTGGGTAAACTTAAAGTGTTATCTGCACTAGCTAGTAAAAATAGTATTTTCACTTTTTACAACTGAAGCCTTTATCTCACTTTAGTTTTTGGTGTAACAAAAATTACTATACATATCGTTAGCACTAAATTGCATAGTTGCCTCAAGAGGCTTTTAATTTTTTATTAGCTTGTGTTACTGCTTTTGTTTCTTTAACTACAGACTTTTTAGTTTGATCGTTAGTTAAAACATCTCTTTCTGCTTCCTGAATTTTATTATCATCAGAAAAATGCACTTGTTCCTTCATCAGAATTGCAAGACCAAGTGAATATTTTACATTCTCGTATCTTCTGGCTGCAGAACGTAAATCAACTGTAGGTAAATAATTTGCCATTTTTCACTCCCCTAAAATAATACTTATTAATTTCCATTTGTTTCTAAATTTGTTTCCCATTTAATATTTTTGAGTATATTTTTGTTTTTGTAAGTTTAAATTATTATATCAAAAACATACGATTTTGTCAATATTATCAATGAATTTCTCACAAGAATGGCATTATAAGAATTTGATAAGAAAAATTATGATAGAAGGCTAATTTCTCAGCCTTCAAAAAGTAATATTAATTTGCTTTGTAAAAACTGCTTGTCCTTTAATAAAAATGAAGCAATAAGGAAAATAAGAGGAAAAATCATAAGAAGAAGAGCAACAATTCTCCACTATCATATGCAATGTCTTTATCATTTAGAATTTCATGATTTTTAGGATCTTCAACATCATATTTTATTATTATACTTTCTCCAGCCTTATATTTTGTTCTAGTATTTCCACCATGTTTATTTAGATATGCAATACAGTTACATTTTCACTATCATGATATATATCTAAACTAGAGTTAAAAATGTAAAATTAGGTTTAATAATATACTTATGTTTGTTTACTTCATATTGATATATAGGATAAGTAGCAAACATTGCACTTTTTCAGAGTGAAAACTTCTATTATCTCTCCTTTAACTTCACCATCATAACTACTAATATTATTTTTGTTGTCCTCTTCATATCATAATTCCAAATATTAAAAACATAGCTGGAAAGATGAGAAAAATGATGCAAAGATTAAAAGTAACATTCTATTACTCATAGCCCCTGATGTCAATAATTCTACCATTTTATTCTCTTAATAAAATTATTTTTGTTCTAATAAGATGTAATTCTCAACATGTTTTCCAACCTCAGTATTTCCTGTCCTTTGATAAAGAGATTTCCATCTTTTTCTATGTTTATCCAAACACACCAAGAAAATCTATCTTCTGGAAATTTTAGTAAATAGGCTAGGCTATCTTTATCATAAGTTGTCATTAGTTTGTTTTATAAAATTATCTCTTTAATCTTCCAGTGTACTCTCCATTTTCATTTTTATAGATTTCTACTATTTTTCCATTTTTCTTTAATAAACTAAGTTCCAAGTATATCGTCCGCTTTTTGCATAACTAATAATTCAAAATTAACATGACGTAATAATACAAGTATTTTTCTATTTTACTCTCCTATTCTTATAATTCTACGATAAAAATTGAAATCGCCATCAGGTTCATCATCATACCATTGACAATACAATCATCAAGAATATTTATAGAATTCATATGATTCTTGAGGTGTAATATGGAGAACAAGGTAAATAACCTAAAAAATCTCCATAACCTCCACAGATATTGCAACCTCCATCTCCACCTTTTAAATACATAATCATCATCAGCTTCCACAATTTCCCATTTTGTATGGGATCATAAGTCATAGAAAGTCCAAAGAAATGGTTCTTCTAAGTCATATTTATCATTGTCTTCTTTAGAGAAATATAGCAAGTTCATATTGTAGTCCAAGTCATCTCCCAGGAAATAGAGTTCTACAACCCCCACCACATAGATATTCCCATTCATCTAAATTAGCTAAAGAAGAAGCCCTTCCTCTTTTTAAATTTCTCACAAAGCTCCTCATAGCTTATATCATCATATAGTTCATTTCTATATTATCTTTAACTTTTGTAAATCTAGCTGTTTCATCTAGTGTTAATCTATTGTAGTCAGAGCTTTTAAACTCATTATAGTCTTTAATAAGTCAATGTCATATTCTTTTAATTCTTCTAAATTAGCTTTTTCCAAGCCACTAGTTTGTAATTTCTCTTTCAACTAACATAGGCTTTTATTGGAGCTTTTCTAGTTTACTAAAGTTATCTCTAATATATTTCTCCTAAAACTGTATTTTAAGTCTTCAGTTTCATCTAAACAATATTTTAAACCTTTTAAAGTTTCATCAGATAAGTTCTTAGGTAGTCCTTCATAACCTAGAGTTACAGTATCCCTGGAACAAAGACAAACTCACTTTCCTTGTATTTAAAAATAGCTGTAAAAGTTGATTTTGAATACTTGGGAAAAAGTTTCAAATCTTAAAAGCTCCATATTATATCTCTAGCAATTTTCTAAAATTTCTTTCTTCTCTTCTATAGGTAAAAGGAATAAGCCTCATTGTATAGATTTTTCCATAAGACCTCCTAATTTTTATCTAATTCTATTAAATATTTTTCAATCTCTTCTAAATTCTCTTCAGAGAAAAACTTTTATCTTTTTCTTCAGTCAATCTTTTAGCTGTAATTCCTTGTCCTAGAATCAATATTTCCTGAGAAAGTCCCATCATAAATATGTGTGCTACCACAAGAGGGGCTTCTTTCTTTTTAAGATAACAAATCAACTTCATTTTCCCTTAGCTATTTCTAAAGTTTTTCAGCTCCTACTAAAAATTCTTCAGTTAAATCTCTGTTATCCTTTACTAAAAACTTTATTCTCTCTAATTTCAGAGGGTACTTGGTATGGGCAAACCTCCAAAACACTCAGGACAAACTTTCACAATATCCACATTATATTTCTCTAACATGTAACAAGTTCTGGTGTAAGATTATTTCACCTGAATATTTTACATTATCTCCTAATAAGCAAGCACTTATTAGGACTTTTATTTCTTTTTCATATAGTCCTTTACTTATTGAACTCTGTCCTTTACAAAATGATATGATAAAGAAAATTAGTGGGATAATCATAAGTATTTTTCCTACTATTTTGAAAAACTTTAGATGCAAAAAGTTTTATCTTTATCATTAAGAATTTCGTGTCTTGTAGGATTATTAGAATTATATTTTTACTATTATATCTTCACCTGTACGATATTTTGTTTGTCCACTCATACCATGACGACCTATATAAGTGATACAAGTAACATTTTCAGAATCAGTATATTTTAGATTTATATCTGCATTTTTAATAAAACATAAGGTTTAACTATATATTTATGATTATTTATTATATATTGATATATGACATAAGTATCTGTTAATCTATTCCCAAAATTAAGTTTTGTAACTTCTAAAACTTTTCCTTCTACTTCCTTATCATAACCTTTCATATTATTTTGATATATTTTTCATATATAATTCAATTATTAAAAATATAGAAGCAAAAACAAAAACTCCAGCAATTAATAAAACAAAACTCTATTACTCATTTTAGACCTCTTTTTTATTTTTAATTTTCTTTTCATATAGTTCCCTTTACATCTATTATACTTAATTTTGTAATTTATCCTTACCCAATTTTTAATAAAAATTTCTTGAAATGTCTATGCTCATCTTTTTCAGTTACTTTCAACTTTTTACCCTTAGCTAAGGCTGAACGATATCTTTCAGCCAAGCTCTTTCTTTGTTTTCCATAAGTTATAATAAGGTAATTTAAATTTAAACATAAAACCAGAGTTACTCACATAGTACATAGCCTTCAAATTCTTCTAAGCTTTTTCTTTTTCAGATAAGAAATTATATAGTTCATCATAGTTTTCTAATCTTATAAGTTCTTCTTTTTAGTAAGTAAATTAGAAGAAAATTCAACCTTTTCATTAGATTTTCTGATAAATTCTAAATCTATATTATGAGTATCTAAATCTAATTTATTTTCTATGAACCAATAAGTATAGATGTTCTTTATCATATTTTATTATATGAGGGTCATATTCAGGTGAGACTACTTCAAAAACAGCAGTACAATTATTTTCTAACATAGTTTTTCTTTAACAATTCTTTACTTATCTTCCACCCTTATTCCAAATATCTTGGAAAAATATCTTTATACTTTCCAGAAGTTACTGACTTTGAAGTAAGCACAACTTCATTGTTTACAACAGAGGCTAAACCTAAGAAACCATTGTATTTTTAAATGCTCTAGTGGATAAGTTGCATATTTCTTTAAATAACCTAAGTTTACATGTCTTTCTCAAAGTTAAAAATTTATTATAACTTCTGATTTTAACTTCTCCACTATCTTTTTCTCACAAATAGTCCTCTAGCCTTTATTGTTAAATCATTCCATTTTTTCATTAAATGCTTCTATTGAAGTTCAATGAAATTAAGTTATGCTCACATTCTTTAACATTAATAAATTGATGTCTTATCATTTTCATTGATAAGTTCATTTGCAGTATTAAATTCAACTTTTCTACAGCACCTGACATTGGTAGTTTTTAAACCTTTATTATATACAGAGTTTTTTATACCAGTCTTTTTAATTTTTCCTTCATTATCAATAGTTAAAACCTTTAATTCTCCTCCAAACTCTACTCTATCTTCAAGGCAATAAGAGAATTGTCCATCATTTACACTTCTATGTCCATGAACTTGTATGAAAACCTTGGCATAAACTCTTTTCTTTATAGTTTTCAGAATAGATTTCACCTATTTCAGTTTCATATTTTCCAACTCCATGTATCATTTCTTTAGCTGAAACTAAAGCTAAATTTGAACAAGTGGTAAACCTCATGAGTACATAAGAATTTTTACCTCTAAATTCAAAGGCAAAGCATTGTCTTAACTTCTTGTATATTTTCTTTAAAGAGGCTCTTACATAGTCCACATCATATTCTTTTAAAAGAGGTAGTAGTTGTTTCTTCAAAGATTTTGTATATTTTTCTTCATCATAGATGAATTTTTTCATACTCTTTTCTTCGTGGTTTCCTTCAATTAAAATAACATTAGGTTTTTCTAATAAATCTAGCATTATATTGAAAGTTTCAACTGGCTGTATTCCTCTATCGAAATAATCTCCAACAAAGATATAAAGAGTTTCTTCATTGAAATCTTTTAAAACTTCTTTTAAAGGTTCAGCACAAGAATGTATATCTCCAACAATTACAAGTTTTTCATATTGATTTACATCTGCTGTATAGAAATTTATTATTTCATCAATTGTTTCTATTTTTCTTTAAAGCACTTGGTAATTTTTCATTATTTTTAATAGTTTCATAAGTTCTTTCTATAACTCTTTCAGGGACATATTTATAGCTATCTCTTTCTATTTCTTCTTTAAAGCTTCTTCTAAAGGAACATCAAACTCTAGACAATACATAGTATATTTGTATGTACTTCATAGGTCTTTGTATTTATTCAAAAAGTTTAAGATCTGAATGAGTGGCATCTATTATAGTAAAATCACCATTTTGCATTCTCATTTCTAAATACTTATACAAAAGTTCCCAAGTTACTTTATTGTATTTTTTGACTGATTTCATAAGAACCATCTTCAGTTAAAACAGGGTTTGCAATATTTAATCTTATATTATCAGCACTTAATGTGTATGGTTCTGTTATTTTCTTTTATCCAAGTAGACTTCCCCACCTGCTTGTATTCTCTTAATAATAATAATGTTCTCATATTCTTCCTTTCAATATTTACATATAAAATAAAGGTTGCTGTAAATAACGAAATAAAAATAGTTCAGTTTTGCACTAGATAGTATAGTAAAAACAGTTCACTGCTAGCTAATTTTTAACGATAAAATCAAGAGTTCGCTGTAATTTCAGCAAACTTGCTGACAAGTCAGCTTCAAACACGCTGAGAAATTACTCGGCTCACTCTGTTTGATTTTTATCTAAAATTTGAATGTAGCTTTCACTTGTTTTTACTAATATATTCAGTGTAACTCGTTTATTTTTATTTCCACAAAATATGCTTACAACAACCTTGGATTATTTTTATATGAAACTCATATTTCTTTAATATATATATTTTTGATTTCTTATCTTATTCAACAGATACAACAGATATAGGACAATCTAATATCTCTTGAACTCTTTCTATATATTTTCTACAATTTACTGGTAAAATCTTCGTATTTTTAATTTGAGTGATATCTTCATCCCAACCATCAAGTTCTTCATAAATAGGTATAGCTTTCATCTAATGATTTTGTATCAGCAGGTACATATTCATGAATTACTCCATCTATTTCATAGGCAGTACATATTTTAAGCTTCTCCTAATCCACTTAAGACATCTATCTTAGTCATAACAATATCAGTTAGTCCATTGATTTTCAGTTGCATATCTTCCCTACAACTAAATCAAGCCAACCACATCTTCTAGGTCTACCAGTTACAGCTCCATATTCACCACCGATTCCTCTAATCTTATCTCCAAATTCATTCTTAAGTTCTGTTACAAAGGTATCCTTCTCCAACTCTTTGTTGTATAGGCTTTCACTACACCAATACCTTTTGTCTATTTTTCTGGTGAACACCTGTTCCTGTTGTAACTCCTCCAAGTGTAGGAGATGATGAAGTAACATAAGGATAAGTTCCGTAGTTGATGTCTAGCATCATAGCTTGTGCTCCTTCTCAAAAAGTACAAGTTTAGTTTTCATCTAATGCTTTTATTTACTATTGGGATAGTGTCAACTATTCTATGTTTTATTTTTCAATATATCCTTTGTATTCTTCAAAAGATAGTATCAAAATCTAGTGGTTCAATACCATACAAATTTTTTGTAAATATTTCATTTTTCTTTTAAATTAGCTCTTAATTTTTCTTCAAATTGTTTTTAAATCAAGTAAATCAGCCATTCTTATACCATCTCTTGAAATTTTATCAGCATAAGCATCCAATTCCTTTTTAGTTGTTCCTATTTTTATCCTATCTTCAACGCTTTCTCTAATTTTCATCCATTTCAATGTGATAAGCATAATAATATGCTCTATCACTTATAATAACATGATCAGCTCTAGCTCTTTTCTCTATTCTATCTATTTCGTCTCAGGAAAACTTTAGGATTCTACAACAACACCTGATCTAATCACACAAGTACCAGCTTGAGTACACCTGATGGAAGAAGTTGTAGAATGAACTTTTCTCCGTCCACAACAACTGTGTGGACCTGCATTATTTCCACCTTTGAAATTCTTACTACATAATCAGCTTTTTTCTGATAAAACATCTATGATTTTACCTTTTTCCTTCGTCTCCCCCATTGAGTACCTACTACAACATAACCAGCCATTTTTCCTCCTATATTCTCTGTTATTTTTAGATAAATATTCTTTAAAACCTTATAATTTTCCTTAAAAAATTGACTTAATTACTTTATTAAGATTAGCATGACGTCCATTATTGTTGAAGGAGCATTTCGAGCTCCAGAAACACTAATGGCAGGCAAGTAATCGTTAAAGAAATTTTTAAAAATCTACATTCGTAACTCATTTATTTTTAGTTTTATACCAATTTCTTGATTTCAATATAATTTATATTTTTATTATGTTTTATGTAAAAATAATTGTTCAAACTCTGTTTTATATTATTTTCAGCTTTTTCTGAATTATGTAAATCGAAGTATGATAAACCACTTATAATAAAGTTTTTACTAGCTCTAAAACATCACTATAGTAAGTATCGTGGTCAGTTTTAAAGTATAGAACTCCATCTTTTTCATAATCTTATCTAAAGTTTCAAATAATCTTTCTTGTATAATTCTGTTCTTTTCTGTTCCTTCCCAAGGATCTGGGAAATTTATATACATCTCAGATATTTCATTTTCAGCTAAGAAATCTTCAAAGCTCCTCTCCTCTTTTTCTAAGGAAGGCAACATTTTTTTATGTTTCTGACATTTTTGTGTAGCTAAAACCAATCTTTTAAATCTTAATTCTAAACCAATGAAATTTTATTAGGATTTCTTTCAGCAAGTTGATACATGAGTTTCCACTTCCAGTACCTATTTCACAGCAATAGGATTAGAATTTCCAAAATATTCATTCCATTTTGATTTTTAGCTTTCATCACATCATTATCATACATTATATACTCAGGATAATCAAGTAATTTATACATATAGATATTATAATTTGATTTCTCGAGTGGAAGAAGTGTTTCCATAAGTCTTTTGCTTCATCTTTTATATTATTCATAATTAAATTTTTCCTTTTTCACAATATTTAACGCTATCATTTTATTTTTCTTCAAAGAAAGAGTTGATTTCTTCATCTGAAATTTTTTCCACTTTCAATATTCTTAATTGCTTCAACAAACTCTTCCACATCATTAACTTGAAAAACCTATTTTTCTTCTTAGGATTTCCTTTTGCAATATCCAAAACATTTTTGAGTGTATTTTTCCAAAGATGACAGCCTTTCTATAGAACAGAGGCTCAAGTAGTTATGTCCTCCAATATTCACTAAAGTTCCTCCAACAAAGGCAATGTCAGATATAGAATATAGTTTTTCTAAGAACTCCCATTTTATCCACTAGAATTATATCTTCTTTTCCTGTTGAAGTATTGTTTTCTAAGTCACTGTATTTTACATAAGTTAGACCATTTTCTTTTTATTAGCTCTTCTATTTTAGGCAGTCTATCTAAATGTCTTGGAACTATTATTAAAAACATAGTTTTTAATCTTTTTAAAGACATCTAAAATTATCCTCATCTTCACCAGTTCTTGTACTACCTGCAACAAAAACTTTTCTATCTCCAATATTTAAAAACTTTCTGTATTCATCTTTTTCATCATCAGAATATTTTTCAAGAGATATGCTGAACTTTAAGTTTCCAACATTCTCAGTTTTCTTTTTCATCAGCACCTAAACTTATAATTCTTTTCTCTATCAATTTCAGATTGCTATATAGAAGTAGTCTATCTTTTGTAACATAGACTTTAATAAAAATTTAAGTTTTTGTATCTTGATAGCTTCTATCTGAAATTCTACCATTTACAACTATAATTCTTGAATTTTTCTTATTAACTTCATTTATAAGGTTAGGCCAAAGTTCAGTTTCTACTAAACTAAAAAGTTTTAATTTGATTTTATTTAAAATTTCATTTATTTTCTTTTTGTCATCTATTGGAAAATATATAACTTTTATCTTTTTCTTATCAGAATATTTTTTACAGCATTTTCATAACCAGTATCTGTAAAAGTTGAAATTAATATGTTTTTCCTTGATATAGAATAGAATTTTTTAACTAAATCCTCTGATAAATTCACTTCCCCAACTGATGAACAATGTATCCATACATATTCTTCATCTCTTTTAAATCTGAAAAAAATCTTGACTTTAATCTTTTTATCTATGAAGGTTTTCATCTTCTCCTTCATAAAAGGTCTATACAAAGTCAGTTTATTTTTTCTTAATAAATTATACATAGATTTCTCATTATTTTTATTTTATCTAGCTTTTTCAATTTCTTTTGATATGAAATTAACTACATCTTCTATTGTTAAATTTGTGCTATCCAGTTCAATAGCATCGTCAGCTTTTAACAAAAAGGACTCTTCATCTCTTGTACTGTCTATATGGTCTCTTTCTTTTATAGATTTTAAAACTTCATCATAAGTTATTTCAGTTTTCTTTTCAAGAAATCTCATTATATCTTCTTCTTGCTCTTTCTTCAGGACTAGCTATTAAAAATATCTTAACTCGTGCATTAGGAAAGATAACTAGTTCCAACATCTCTACCATCTAAGATAACATTTTTATTATTACTAATCTTTCTTTGTAAATCTACTAAATTACTTCTAACTATCTTAATACTTGCAACTTTAGATACATTATCATTTATTCTTTTTCTCTTATCTTTGTACTACATCAACATTATCTAGAAAGAATTTATCTCCTTGCATATCTAAATTTACAGTATTTAAAAACTCTTTCTACCTCTTTTAAATCATTGATATCTATATTATTTTCTAAAAGATAAAGAGTTATCATTCTATACATAGCACCAGTGTCTATATATGTTAAATCATATTTTTAGCAAGAAGTTTTGCTATGGTACTCTTTCCACTTCCTGCATCTCATCTATTGCTACAATTAAATTTCTTCATTTTTCATCTCCTATTTATTAAAAATCTTGGAAAATAATATCACCAATCTGATTTTATTTCTATTATATTATATCATAAAAGTATTGAATAGTTTTTAAATTTTGGTATAATTCAAATAAGTAAAACTAATGATACGGAGGTAGATAATATGAGAAATGATGTTTGAAAAGAATATGTTATGGACTTTATATTTTTATAGGTATGATTTGCCTCAAATATGTTTTTAGACACCTTACTAAATTTGGATTTTGATGAGGAAACCTGCTACAATTTTTGATACTATTTCTACAGCTATTGTATGTGGTGTGTCTGTAGGAATTTTTTGCAAAAATAAAGAATTAAAAAGTTTGACATTTATTTATTAATTATATTTATAGTCCTTGCAATAGGAACTTATTTCTTTGTTTACAATTGATTAAAAAGTATTGAATAGTTTTTTAATTTTGGTATAATTCAAGTAAGCAAAACTAATGATACGAGGTAGATAATATGAATACTAATGTTTGGATTGGATATGTTATTTGTGGTTCTATAGGTCTTTTCTCTTTCTTGGTATGTTTTTATAGCTTGCTTTTATAAATTTGGATTTGAGCAAACATGATTCTAAAATTTACAATATCCTTTGTTATACTATTTTAAATTTAGTACTTTTTGGGACTTATTTTCATGAAATAAAAAAACTGATACTTATTTTTATACTTGTACTTATGGTTCTTGGAATAGGAGCTCAATTCTTTATTCATAATTAATATAAAAATCCCCTAATTATTAGGGGATTTCATTTTTATTTCTTCAATATATCTTCAAAGTCATTTTCAGTGAAATTTATATTTTTGCCACAGAATTGACATTCTGCTTCAATTTCCTTTTCTTCTTCAAAAATATGTTTTAATTCTTCTTTTTCCAAGTGTCATAATTCCTCTTTGAAATCTTTCAGAATTACAATCACAGTTATATTTTAATTCTTTTTTTCTTCCAATATTTCATATTCTTCAACTAAGCTATCATCAGCAGTGTCCATATCATCATATAGAAGATTTATTATTTGCTCTAAGCTCATACCACCTTTCATAAGTTCATTCATAGGTCTTATTGCTTCAGCTTTTTCTTTCTAATTTTGTAATAAAATCTTCATCTGCTCCAGGGAGTAATTGCACCATAAAGCACCAGCACATAATATTTTTACCATCATTAGTAGCCTCACAAGCCAATGAAATAATAGTAGGAATTTGCTCTGAGTTATAGAAATACGCACTTATATCATTAGGCAAAGAAGAATAATCAACATTAGTAATTGCGACATAAAGGTTCTTTTAGCCCCATGTCTTTAATTATTCTCATAGTTCCTTTTCCAAGACCTTCAAAGTTTTCTTCGTTTGTATTTATAAGGTAGCCCTTTTATATCTCCATTAGCATCTGAATTGACAACTATATTTTTTATATAACCATCAGTATCTGTTCTAATAGTTAATTTATCTTCACCTTTTAAAGTAGCTCCCATTATAGCTGCTAAAGTACAAAAATTTTCCAAATGTTTTTCATAGAATATTCGTCATATTTATGTATGTCTAAGGCTTTTTGAACAACATCAGTTGTATCTGCTACAAAAACCCTAGTATTTTTACTTAAACCTCTTATTAATCTTCCCATTATTTTTCCTCCATAATTAATTAAATCTTTTAGTTCTTCATAAGTTTTTCTTCTTAACTAACTTTTGAAATTCAATATTATCAGTTATTCTATCATTTTTATCTAAATATGTCTGAATTTTTAATTTCTTTTTAGAAAAGTCCATAGTATTTTAAAGAGTTAATTCATTAGCTGAATTAATATTTAAAACCTTTTTAGTTGGTGCTGAACCCTACCTTTAAAAATTTAGATAATTTTTTGATAAGTTGCATCTCCTATTCCTTTAATTCTTTTTAAATCCTCTAATTTGTCAAAACCACCAGTTATTTCTCTATATTCCATAATTTTGCTAACATAAGACTTAGAAATTTTTTTCTTCCTAACATATCTTGTTCACTAGCTTTATTTATATCTAATAGTTCTTCTTTTTCATTTTGCATATTTTTGAGAACTCATAATCAATCTGTAATCATTATTATTAAGTGCTGGTACTGCATAAGAATTAGCAAATAAGCAACTAAATATTAAAAAGCTCATAATCTTTTCATATTTTCTCCTTCTTAAACATCTCTATTTTTTTCTTTACATCTTTTATCTAATTCCCTTTATATATAGGCAGGATCTTTTGGTTTACATATCTTTCAATATAGTCTATACCGTTTCTTTCTTCAATAACAATCTTGCTTATACCACCTCCACCTAATGCCATAGTATTTTTGATTTTCTTCTATCATTTCAATATTGAATATACTTTCTTTTCCTTCTTTAGAATAACCTATATTTTTCTCCCCACTCAATGATATTTTTGTCTATACATATAGTAAGGTTTCATTTCTTTTCTTTAACTATCTCTTGTATATGTTCCTCTATTAAGGCTCTATCTATAGAGTTTCTTTCTTGGCTTTTCTTTTAAATAATTTTAGAAGCTCTCTTAAACGCTAAACAGTGTATAGTTAAATTATCTATGTCATAGGCATTTAATTGAGCTAAAGTATCTAAAATTTCTTCGGTTGTTTCTTCAGGCAAGCCTATTATTAAATCCATATTTATGATAAAACCTAGTTTTTTAGCTTCTTTGAATATTAAGTCAAAGTTTTCTCTATTAAATCTTCTATTAACTCTTTTTAAGGTTTCTAAGTTAAATGATTGTGGATTTAAACTTATTCTATCCACTGAATATTTCTTCATTATTTCTAATTTTTCGATATTTAAAGAGTCTTCTCTACCAGCCTCAAAAGTGAATTCTTTTACATCTGACATATCTATATTTTCAAGCAATTTCTTTAAAACTCTTTCTAAATCTATTTCTGTCAATGTACTTTGGAGTTCCACCAACAAAAATATAGAAGAAACTTTTCATTATATGTTTTTAGGAAAATCTCCTATTATTTGAATTTCTTTTTAAAAAGAGCCTCTACAAAATCATTATAGAATCTTCCAACTCCTCCATCTATTTCATAAGAAGCGAAAAGAACAGTACTTACATTTAGTTGGACAAAAAGGTATTCCTAGATATAGATTTATATGCTCTTTGTCTAAAAAGCTCTAATTCTAACAACAGTTTCCATAAGATTTATTTTATCATCTGTAACCAAGTAGAAGTCTTTTAAAAATTTTTCTAGCTTCTTCATAGCCACATCCATTGATTAGAAAGTGTCTTAAAACTTTAGTTGGACGTACTCCCATAAGAGAACCCCAAGCATAATTTTTATTTAAAAGTTTTAATAGACTTATTTTACACATAGTTAAAAATTTGGTCTTCTATCTTGTTTTCTAAATCTATATATGAAAATTCTGTATTCTTATTTAAGTTTTCAGAGCTTTACTTTTTATTTTTTAATTAAATTTTTCTGGATATCAAAAAGAATTTTATCTTCAAGAAGTTCAAAGCCATTACTCTAGTAAATTCTTCTATGCTCCTTAAATTTATTTCTACATTCGTTTCTATTAACAGTTTAATCACTCTCTATTTCTATTTTTCTTAAAATATTTTTCCTTTGTTATCATATAGTTTTCTATTCCACTTTCAATAAGGCTTGGAATTTGATTTAATTTATTATTGGCAATTAAATTTGCCACAGCTTTAGTATTATTTAAAATTTCAAAAATAGCTTTAACTTTCTTAGTTTTCTTATCTCTATATAGCTCTTGGAGAAAAGATAAATCTCAAAAACAGAAGCGAGTTGCTCTCTCATAAAAATCTCTTTTTATCAGATTTTGTCATAGAAATTAATCTATTTATACTTTCAACAGCATTCATAGTATGTAGAGTAGAAAAACTAGATGTCCAGTTTCAGCTAATTTTAAAGCTGAGAATAGACTTTCTTCATCTCTTTATTTCCCCAATACAACAACATCAGGATCCTGTCTTAGAGAACTTTTAAAAGCTTTTTTTCAAAACTTTCAACATCTGTTCCTAATTCTCTTTGTATGATTAAAAGCTTTTTATTCTCAAAAATATATTCAATGGGATCTTCTATTGTTAAGATTTTAATTTTATTATTCTCATTAAATTTCTCATTATATTAGCTAGAGTTGTAGATTTACCACTTCCAGTAATCCCACTTATTAAGACTAAGCCATCTTTTAGAGCTAAGATTTTTCATCAATAACTTTTATTGATGAATTCACCTTTAACTTTCACAGCTTCATCATTAATTACTCTTATAACTAAAAGCTAATTTTCCTTTATTGAAAAAGAATTTATCCCTATATCTTTGATTTTTAGAGTCAATGTATGCAAAATCTTCTTCAAATTTTCCTGAGCAGATTTTCAAGATATCTTCTCACTAAGGCTTTGACTATCTTCATATGCTACGATTTCTCCATCTTTCTAAAATATATTCTTTCACCTTCAATTATATGTATGTCTGAAATATTATTTTTCTTGCATATTCAAATATCTTTTTCCATAGCTATACAATCACCATTTCTTATTTTTAGCCTTCTTTATTATTATATCACAAAGTAGAAAAATAAAAAGCTACACCGAAGTGTAGTTGATTGTTTTTAGATGGTGGTTGGGAAGGATTCGAACCTTCGAAAGGCTGAGCCGTCAGATTACAGTCTGATCCCTTTGACCGCTCGGGAACCCAACCATCTGTATTTAATTGTAATGGTACCCCGTAGGGAAATTGAACCCTGTTTCCAGAGTGAAAATCTGATGTCCTAACCACTGAACGAATGGGGCACTGGTGCCGCTTATCGGAGTCGAACCAATCACCTACTGATTACAAGTCAGTTGCTCTACCAGATGAGCTAAAGTATCGGCTCGTGTCATTCAAGAACATCAACTATAATACACTATATCTAAAACTTTGTCAACAACTTTTTAAAAATTTTAATTTTAAAAATCTTATTGATCTCTTCTTCTTGATATAATCTCTTTGTTTCATATTATCTAAAAAGTTCTTGATTTACTTTGAATTTTCTTGTCTTCTTCAAGTTCACCTAAGCTCTTTATTATTTCTATATTATTTAGTCCATTTTTCCTCTAAAATCTTCTTAGCTCTTTGAAATCCAAAACTTATAGCTTTTTAAACTCTTTCTGCTCCAACCTATCAATAGTATTTAATTGAACTTTTATCGTATCTAATATTTTCAGATTTTAAAAATTAGCTATATCTACAAAATTTTTGTCACTATCATTAATATTTTCAAGAATAAAAATTTCTATCCAAAATTTTTCCTTTTATAATTAGATTTGTTTAGATTGATGAAGCTTTTTCTAATTTCTTCCACACTTGTCCCTATAGTCAGGTCTAACAATTTTTCAAAAATATCTTGAGTTAATGTATTAGTAGGAACAATTAAGTCTATATATTCTAACTCTTTCATAAGGTTTTCATCTGCTAGAAGTAAACTATTAGTAATTAAACAAATCTTACCTTCATATTTTAAATCTTCTTTTATAGCTCTAGAAATATTACCTAAATCCAAACTTAAAAGTGGGTTCGCCACTTCCAGAAAAATGTTATATAGTCAGGCTTTTATATCTTTCAATACTGTTGATATTTCTTCAAGTATTTCATTCATATCTTTAAATCTTTGTCTTCTAGTTGAATTTTTAGTTGCTCCACACCACAAAAATACAATTAAGATTGCAACTTTTACTTACAACCAAGTCAACTCCTAAAGATATTCCTAATCTTCTCGATGGAACATGGGTCCAAATACATGCTTATACATTTTCTCACCTCATGTCCTTAATTACTATATATATTGTACTCCAATTTTTTAAAAAAATATTAAATAGTATTAAATAAAAAGCAGGAAGCACTTCTGCAGAGAACTTCCCATAAAATATTGCTAAATGAACTTAGTAAACATTTTTAGATAGTAATAAAAAAATATTACAACTATCAAGGTAAACAATATAATTTTCTTCACTCTTTCACCTCCTTTTTAAAAAGAGATGTTAGAGGAAAAATGGCAATTAATTATAACATAAAACTTGATTTTATATAATTATGCTAGAATCATCTTGTAAACAATATGATTTTTTAAATGGCAAAAATAGTACTCTATGCCAGTAGGGTACTATTTTTATTTTATTTCGTAACATATGTTACATAAAAGAATATATATAAATGTATATAATATATAAAGAAAAATTAAAAATCATAAGAGGTGAAGATTTTGAAAGAAAAATTATTAGAAAAATTGAAAAGCTTTAAATGAATGGAAAAATATCAAGAAATAATAGACTTAATAGAAAGCTTTACCAGCTGAACAATTAAATACAGAATTAATGGGAGAATTAGGAAGAGCTTACAACAATATAGAAGAATATGAAAAAGGTTTAGAAATATTAAAAAGTATAGAAAATGAAGTAGGAGATACTGCACTTTGGAATTGGAGAATAGGATATTCTTACTTTTTCTTAGAAGATTATACAAAGGCAGAAAAGTATTTTTAAAGGTATGAGCAAGAACCAGATAATGAAAAAGCTTTGTGATTTCTTAGTGGGAACATATATAGCCCTAGGAGAAATTGAAGAGGAGAATGGAAATTCAGAAAAAGCTATAGAATATGCTCTTGAAGCTAAAAATATGCTAAAACTAGAGAAAATAAAATAGATACAGAAATATTCTTAGCTAGTCTATATAACAGACATATGAGATATACAGAGGCTGAAGAAATACTTAGACCTATCTTAGCAAAAATAAAAAGAGACGTAGAAGGGAATTTATGAGTTAGGCTACAGTTTATTTAAACAAGAAAGATATGAAGAAGCATTAGAATATTTTTTAAAACTAGAAAAATTAAATGATGCTGATGAATGGTTTTATCAAAAAGATAGGAATATGTTATAAGAATTTAGATGAAAAGAAAAGGCATTAAAATATTACTTAAAAGCTGTTGAACTTGATGAAGAAGATACCTATTCAATATCAGATATAGCTTTGGCTTTACAATTATTTAGAAAATGTGAAGAAGGATTAAAATACTTAGAAAGACTTGAGGAACTTGGTCAAGATGATGCTTGGACAAATGGTGAGTTTGGATATTGTCTATCAAGACTTGAAAGATATGAAGAGGCTATTAAAAATTAAATCATGCCTTAGAAGTGGAAGATGAGGAAAAAGATATAGCACATATTCATAGCTTACTTGGTTGGAGTTACCGTCAATTAGAAGATTATGATAAGGCACTTGAGCATTATATTCAATCTAAAGAAAATGGTAGAGATAGTGCTTGGATAAATGATGAAATTGGATATTGTTACAAGAAAAATCTGATTTAGCTTTGGAATTCTATTTGTTAGCTGAAAAATATGATAAAATGATCTTGAACGTGTATCAGAGATAGCTTGGGATATAGTATTTTAGGAGAATATAAGGAAAGTCTAAAATATACAGAAAGAGCAGTAAAACTTGGAAGAAATGATGCTGGATAAATATACAATATGGAGCTTTGTTTAGCAAATTCAAATAGATTTCAAGAAGCTATAGAAAAATTAGAGTATGCTTTTAAGTTTAGATGAAGAAAAAGATTTAGCTTTTGCCTATAGTCAACTTGGTTGGTGCTATCGTCTATTAGGAGATTATGAAAAAGCTCTTTGGATACCTTATTCAAATCTCAAGAAGAAGGAAGAAATGATGCTTGGATAAATTTTTGAAATAGCAATTTGTTATGAAAATTTAGATGACTATGAAAAAGCTCTTGAATATGCATTAATATCTTATGAATTGGATAAAGATGAAGTGAATATTATCAGAAATTGGTATAATTTACAACTATTTAGGGAAGATATGAAGATGCACTTCCATTTTTATTGAGAGCTCAAGAATTAGGGAAGAAATGACGAGGGATTAATACTGAAATAGCTGTGAGCTTTAGGTAGAAGTGGAAAATGTAAAAAGAAGCAATTGAAAAATTGAAAAAACTTTGACTATGGTTGATCAAAATGACATTAATCAAAGAATTTTCTATAAATTCTGAACTAGCTTGGTACTATGGAAAGCTTAGAGGAACCACAATCCAGAAGAAGCACTTAAATATCTAAATGTAGCAAAAGATCTAGGAAGAGAAGATGCGTGGATGTATTCACAAATTGATATCAATTAGGTTATAATTCTGATACAAATCAAATGAAAGCTTTAGAATATTTTGATAAAAGCTATAGAATTAGGAGGAGATGATACTTGGATTTTTGAAACGAAAGGAGTAATATTACTAGACTTAAAAAAAGTATGAAGAAGCCTTAGAATCATTCAAAAAGCTCTATGATTCAAGATAATAATGGTTGGTATCTATATTCTATGGGTAGATGCTTAAGAGGCTTAGAAAAGATATGAAGAAGCTATAGAAATTCTTTTTAAAAATCAAGACAGATATCATTAGACTGAAGAAGATGTAGTAGATGGAGAGATTTTGAACTTGCTCATTGCTATATAGGAATATGGTGATAAAGAGAATGCACAAAATATTTAGATTCAGCTAGAGATTCTATAACTGAGCGTGGAGCTGTAAATGATACTAGAAGCTAAAAATTAAAGAAAATAGAATCTTAGGAATTCTTTAACTAACTGAATCTTTTAACTAAAGGTAAATTAACAACGTAAATATAATTGTTACAGAAAATTTCTACATTTGAAATTAATTTTGTAACAGCCCAGTTGATTCTTATTTTTAGATTATGTAACATTTATTTAACTACCCTAACATCTACAGTGTGACACATTAATAAAAAAGTGAATAAATGGTATAATAAATATAAGAGGTGAAGATTTTTGAAGAAGAAATATTAGAAAAATTGAAAAATTACATGATTTAGAAAAAAATATCAAGAAATAATAGACTTAATAGAAGCTTTACCAGCTGAACAATTAAATACAGACTTAATAGGGCAACTAGCAAGAGCCTACAATAATGTTGAAAATTATGAAAAAGGTTTAGAGCTATTAAAAACTATAGAATTTGAAGAAGGACATAGTTTTCTTTGGAATTGAGAGCTGGATATTCTTTATTTTTTTCTTAGAGGGACTATACTAATGCGGAGAAAATGTTTCTTGAAAGCATATGAATTAGATTCTAGCGACGATGCTACTTGTGATTTTTAAAAAGCAACATATACAAAGTTTATCACAAACTTGAAGGTGGAAATGAAATTCAGAAAAAGCTATAGAATATGCTCTTGAAGCTAAAAATATGTCTATGATGAAGAGGGAAAGAATAGAAGCAGATTCATTTCTAGCATCAAGATATGATAGATATGGAAAATATGAAGAGGCTGAAGAGATACTTAGAAATCTATTAGCTATAAATAAAGAAGATGACTGGACACTTTCTGAGTTAGGTTATTGCTTGTCAGCACAAGGAAAAATATGAAGAAGCATTAGAATATCTTTTAGCTGCAGAAAAATAAATAAAGAAGATGTTTGGACTTATAGACAAATAGGAATATGCTATAAGAATTTGGATAACAAAGAAGAAGCTTTAAAATATTATTTAAAAAGCCGTTGAACTAGACGAAGAAGATAAGTATTCTATAGCAGATATAGCTTGGATTTATGATATTTTTGGAAACTATGAAGAAGCATTGAAATATTTAGAAAGACTAGATAAACTTGGTGAAGAAAATGATGTTTGGACAAATATAGAATTTGGATTATGTCTATCAAGACTTGGAAGATATGAAGAGGCTATCAAAAGGATAAATCGTGCTTTAGAAATAGAAGATGAAGAAAAAGACACAGGATATATCTATAGCCAACTAGGATTTTGTAAAAGAAAAATTAGAAGAGTATGATGAAGCTATGAAGCTTTCAAGCAAGCTAAAAAAATGGGGGAGAAATGATGCTTGGATAAATGTAGAGTTAGGATACTGCTACAGACTCAAAAATGAAATAAAAAGGCATTAGAATGTAATTTAGAAGCTGAAAAATTTGATAAAAAAAGATCCTTATATTATGTCAGATATAGCTTGGTTCTATGATAACTTAGACCAATATAAAGAAGGTTTAAAATATGTAGCAATAAAAACTTGGAAGAAATGATGCCTGGATAAATGTAGAATATGGAGCTTGCTTAGCAGGTTTAGGAAAATATGAAGAAGCCATTGAAAAAGTTTGAATATGCTTTGAGTTTAAAAGATGAAGAAAAAGACTTAGCTTTTTATCTATAATCAACTTGGTTGGTGCTATCGTCTATTAGGAGATTATGAAAAAGCCCTTGAATGTTATATTAAATCTAAAGAAGAAGGAAAAATGATGCTTGGACAAATGTTGAAATAGCAATGTGCTATGAAAATTTAGATGACTATGAAAAAGCTCTTGAATATGCATTAATAGCTTATGATTTAGATAGAGATGATATACGTTCATTATCAGAAGTTGGTTGGATTTATAATTGTAAAGAGAAGTATGAAGATGCACTTCCATTCTTATTGAGAGCTGAAGAATTAGGAAGAGATGACGAGTGGCTTAATACTGAAATAGGTATAAACTTAGGGTAGAAGTGGAAAGATTAATGAAGGAATTGAAAGATTGAAAAAGTCTTTGACTATGGTTGATAAAGATAATATTAGCCAAAAAAATCTTTATAAATTCTGAATTAGCTTGGCTTTATGGAAGGTTAGAAGACCCACAACCAGAAGAAGCACTTAAGTATCTGAAATGCAGCAAAAGAACTAGGAAGAGATGATGAGTGGATACATTCACAAATTGGATATCAATTAGGTTATAATCCTGATAAATCTGAAGAAGCCTTGGAGCATTTTTGAAAAAGCTATAGAATTAGGAAGAGATGATGCTTGGATTTTTGAAGTGAAAGGAATAATATTACTAGATTTAAAAAGATATGAAGAAGCCTTAGAATCATTCAAAAAGCTTATGACAAAGATAATAATGGTTGGTATCTATATTCTATGGGTAGATGTTTAAGAGGCCTAGAAAGATATGAAGAAGCTATAGAAATCCTTTTTAAAATCAAGACAGATATCATTAGATGAAGAAGATGTAGTAGATGGAGAAGATTTTTGAACTTGCATATTGCTATATTGGAATAGGTGATAAAGAGAATGCGCAAAAATATTTAGATTCAGCAAAGAGATGCTGTTATTGAACGTGGAATTCTAAATGACTATTTTTAAAGAAAAATTGAAGAAATAGAAAAAGGATATCTTCTTTAGATATACTTTTTCAATTAAAAATTTTAAATAAGTGGCTATTATAAAATTAAAGTTAAAAATTTTCAATCCTAAAGTAAAAATAAGTGAGTTACGAATGAAAATTTTAGATAAAAATCAAATAGAATGAGCCGAGCAAATGCAGGAGTGTCTGAACGAAGTGAGTTTCCTGATTTGCAGCGAATTCTTGATTTTTATCGTTAAGAAAATTTTCTCAGTAACGAACTATTTTTACTTTTTAGTGAATTTGTAACAGCCACTTATTTTTATATTTTGTAACAAAATGTTACAGAAAATAGTTTACAAAAAGAGTATAATTTACTAAAATAATAAAGAACATAAAGAAGAGTTTATATAAAAAGGAGAGGTTAATATGTATATTAGTAAATCAATGTCAATAAAATCAATAGTGGAAAAATATCCAGAAACAATTCCTGTTTTTACAAATATTGGATTTAAAGGATTAGATAATCCTGCAGTTTTACAAAAAGTTAGAAGAACAAGGAATCACTTTGGAAAAAGCAATGATGATTAAAAAGAAGATGTAGATGCTTTTTATTCCCAATGTTACAACAAGCAATAGCTTCTGTTGAAAGAGAAGATGAAGGAGTTAAAGAAGCATCACTTATGGGACTTTTACCTTGTCCAGTTAGAATTCCTTTATTAGAAGGTTTTGAAAAATATTTAGCAGATAATAAAGATATAAAAGTTAAATATGAATTGAAAGCAGCTTACTCAGGACTTGGTTGGATAAAAGATGAAGTAATAGATAAAAATGATATAGACAAATTAGCATGATATGTTTTATTTCAGCTGGTTTTGACTTATTCTTTTGATAAAAGATTTAATGGGTAAATTCAAAGAACAAGGTATATTTAAAGATATGACAGGTATTGAAAAATACAATACAGATTTTCGATAATGAAAATATTCATAAAAGATCCTCATGGTGATTACTCTATGATAGGGAGTTGTACCAGCTATATTCATAGTTAATAAAGCAGCTTTTAAATGGTAGAGAAGTTCCTAGATCTTGGGGAAGATTTATTAAAAGCCTGAATTTGCAAAAATCTGTTTCATTACCTATAGCAGACTTTGACTTATTCAATTCAATCTTAATCCATATCTATAAATTATATGGTTTTTGAAGGTGTAAAAAGTTTAGGACACTCTTTACTTTCTAACTTTACACCCTGCACAAATGGTTGAAGCAAAAAGAGCCTAGTTGTAACAATAATGCCTTATTTCTTCTAAAGATGGTACCAGAAAAAGGGACCAAAAAGAAGTTATATGGCCAAAAGAAGGAGCAATTATATCTCCAATATTTATGTTGACTAAGGCTTCAAAAGGCAAAAGAATTAGAAAAAAAGTAATTAAATTTATGAGTGGAAAAGCAGTTGGAGATACTCTAGCTAATCAAGGACTATTCCCAAGTGTACACCCAGAGTAAAAAAATCCTGTAAATGGTAGACCTATGCTTTGGGTTGGTTGGGACTTTATCTACTCAAATGATATGGGAGAATTAATTAAGAAATGTGAAGAAACATTTAAGGAAGGAGCAGCTGAATAATGAAACTTATAACAGTATCAGGACCACTCTTCATCTGGAAAGACTTCACTTATTATCAAAACAATAGAAAGTTTAAAAGGCACAAAATATTAAAGTTGGTATAGTTAAGTTTGACTGTCTTTACACAGATGATGATGTTTTTATATGAAAAAGCAGGAATACTTGTAAAAAGGATTATCAGGTTCAGTTTGTCCAGACCACTTTTTGCAAGTAATATAGAAGAAGTTGTACAATGGGGACAAACTAATGAGTGGACTTATTAATCACAGAAAGTGCTGGACTATGTAATAGATGTTCGCCTTATTTAAAAGATATTAAAGCAGTGTGTGTAATAGATAACCTAAGTGGAATAAACACTCTAAGAAAAATAGGACCTATGCTTAAACTAGCAGATATAGTTGTTATTACAAAGGGAGATATAGTTTCTCAAGCAGAAAGAGAAGTTTTTGCTTCAAGAGTACAAACTGTAAAACCCTAAGGCAGCTATTATCCATATAAATGGTTTAACAGGACAAGGAACTTATGAATTTGGTTCTTTAATAATGGATGACAATGAAGAAATAGATACAGTGTTGGAAAGAAAATTGAGATTCCCATTACCATCAGCAGTATGTTCATATTGCTTAGGGGAAACTAGAATAGGAAATGAATACCAACTTGGAAATATCAGAAAAATAAATTTTCGAGGGAGTAAATAAAATAAATAGTATCGTTACTGAGTAGATTTTTAATAATTTTTTTAGCATATAGTGATAGTACTTGCCAGCCATTAGTGTCTCGAGAGCTCACAAAGGCTCTCTCAACAATAATGGACGTCGCAGTAATCTTATAAAAGAAAAACTATTAGTTATCGTTACTAATGTAACTCACTTATTTTTATTCATTCATAGATAGTAATGAAGGAGAGGAAATGAGTATAGATAATAATGAATTAGATGAAATGGACTTTCGACCTTCTTGATATACTTGGAGTTACTGAGCAAAAAGTTGAAAGCATAACGTTACTTCCAGGGATATAACAAAAAAGGTGAAAAAGAAGGCTATGAAGAATTAGTAATAAAAGTCAGGAGAAATTGTTGCAATAGTAGGACCTACAGGTTCAGGGAAAAAGTAGACTACTTGCAGATATAGAATGGGGAGCTCAAGGAGATACTCCAACAAAGAGAACAGTTCTTGTAAATGGAGAACTGATGGATGCTAAAAAAAGATTTTCTCCTAGTTATAAATTAGTTGCACAACTTTCTCAAAATATGAACTTTGTAATGGATTTAACTGTAAGAGAATTCATAGATTTACATGCTGAAAGTAGATTAGTTTTAGATAGAGAAAGTGTAATAGAAAAAAATATTTAATCAAGCTAATGAGCTTGCAGGAGAAAAAAATTTACTATAGATACTCCAATAACAAGTTTAAGTGGAGGACAATCAAGAGCATTGATGATATCAGACACTGCAATTTTAAGTACATCACCAATAGTTCTTATAGATGAAATTGAAAATGCAGGTATAGATAGAAAAAAAGCTTTAGACTTACTTGTTGGAAATAATAAGATAGTTTTAATGTAACACATGATCCCTATTCTTGCTCTTATGGGAGATAGAAGAATAGTTATTAAAAATGGAGGAATTAATAAAGTTATTGAGTCTACAACAGAAGAAAAATATCTTGGGAGCATTGACAGAGCTTGATGATGTAGTACAAGGTATGAGAAACAAATTAAGATATGGGGAAAGACTAGAATTAGATTTTTGAAATTAAGAAAAAAATAGAAATAATTGACAAAAATTTAATTGCTGTGTTATCTTTTATAAAGGTAGTATAGGTTAATTATACTACCTTTTTATAAATAAAAATAAACAAAAAAATAATAATAGAGGTGAAAGTTATGGATCAAAAATTTTTGGGATAAAATTGATAGTTTTGGGCAAAATGGGGAATATGATAAGATTGTAAGAGAAATTAAAAAGCTACCAGCTGATAAGATGGATATGGAATTAATCAATGTTTTAGGTAGAGCCTATATGTATTTAGGAGATTTAGGAAATGCTCTTGACACATATTTATCATTCATAGGAAAAGCTGAAGAAGATACTCTTAATGCAGATATATGGCTTTATTCAGAAGCAGGTTGGACATGTAATGAGTTTAAAGATTTTGAACAAGGTTTAAAATATCTATTGGAAGCTGAAAAATTAGGTAGAGATGATGAATGGCTTAACACTGAAATAGGTCAATGTTTAGGAAGACTTGAAAGATATGAAGAAGCTATAAAAGATTAGAAAAATCATTAAAATTAATTGAAAGCAGATGAAGCAGAAAATGGTGATGAAAAAGTTAAATGAAAAAGATTTTTATTGTCTCTGAATTAGGATATTTGCATGCTGTACAAGGAAAAGCTGAAGAAGCACTTAAATATTTCTATACAGCAAAAGATTTAGGAAGAAATGATGACTGGATATATCTTCACCTTTACCACAATCTAAAACTACTAAAGGAGAAGAAGAAGCATTAAAAGTATTTTTGAAGAACAAGCTAAAAATAGAAGATAAAAATCTTGTTCTTCTTGAAGCTTTAGAAATATCTATATGTTGGAAAGCAGCGAATTATGAAAAAGCTGAAAAAAACTTTCCAAAAAGCTTTTTGCTCTTAGTGGAGATGGACAACAACTATTTAATAGAGGTAGAGCATTAGCAGCTCTAAAAAATATGAAGAAGCAATAGAAGTTCTTTTACAATCAAGAAGAATCTCTGAACAAGAAGGAGATGTAACAGATGGAGAAGTATGGAACTTGTTCGTTGCTATATAGGATTAAAAAGATAAGAAAAATGCAGAAAAATATTTAGAACTTGCAGAGAAGGTGCAGACAATGTTGCTGACGAATTTATAGATGAATATGAAGAGGAATTGAGATCAATTAGAAGATATGATAGATGAACTATAACATAAACTAAGGGTGAAGACTTGAAAGAAACATTATTAGAAGAAATTGAAAGATTACATGACTTAGAAAAATATCAAGAAATAATAGACTTAATAGAATCATTACCAGCAGAAAGATTAAAACACAGAATTAATAGGGCAGTTAGCAAGAGCCTACAATAATGTAGAAAATTATGCAAAAGGTTTTAGAGCTATTAAAAAGTATAGAATTTGAAGAAGGACTAGTTTTCAATGGAATTGGAGAGCAGGCTATTCTTATTTTTCTTAGAAGATTTTGTGAATGCAGAAAAATGTTTCAAAAGCATATAAATTAGATCCTAATGCCGAAGATACCCTATTATTTTTCTAATAGGAATATATAAGCTTATCAAAATTGAAGATGAAAATAGAAATTGAGAAAAAGCTATAGAATATGCTCTTGAAGCTAAAAATATGCCTATGATGAAGAAGGAAGAATAGAAACAGATTCTTTCTTAGCTTGGACATATAATAGATATGGATATTATGTAGAAGCTGAAGAAATACTTAGAAATCAGTTAGCTGAAATAAAGATAATGGATGGGCATATTCAGAGTTAGCTTACAGTTTATCAGAGCAAGGAAAAATTTGAAAGAAGACTTTGAAAAATTGTTTTAAGGCTGAAGACTTAGGGTAGAAATGACGATTGGCTTTTTACAAGAATAGCAATATAGTTATAAAAATCTAGGTAAAAATGAAGAAGCTTTTAGAATATTATTTAAAAGCTCTTGAATTATCTGAAGATGATATATTTATAATGTCAGACATAGCTTGGCTTTACGATATTACAGATAGATATGAAGAAGCATTGAAATATTTGGAAAGACTTGAAGAACTTGGTCAAGATGATGCTTGGACAAATACTGAGTTTGGATATTGTCTGTCAAAACTGGAAGATATGAAGAGGCAATTGAAAAATTAAATCATGCTTTAGAAGTGGAAGCTGAAAATGATGATAAAAGATGTATCATATATCTATGCTCAACTTGGTTGGTGTAAAAGAAAATTGGGTATGTATGATGAAGCTTTATAGAAGATTTTCACTCAAGCTAAAAATGGGGTAGAAAATGATGCTGTAATAAATGCTGAAATAGGTCATTGTTATAAGGCAAAAGATGAATATGAAGAAGCATTGAAATACTATTTACAAGCTGAAAAAAATTTGATAAAAAGATCCATTATAATGTCAGAAATAGCTTGGCATTATGGAGCTTTAGGACTATATGATGAATCTATAAAAATATATAAAAAGCAATGAGACTTGGTAGGAATGATGCTTGGATAAATATAGAATATGGAGCTTGTTTATCAGGTTTGGATAAATATGAAGAAGCTATTGAAAAGTTTGAATATGCTTTAAGTTTGAATGACGAAGATAAAGACTTAGCTTTTACTCATGGTCAACTTGGTTGTTGTCATCGTAACTTAGAAAACTATGAAGAAGCTATTAAATACCTTTATGTTATCTAAAGAAGAAGGTAGAAATGATGTTTGGACAAATCTTGAAACTAGCAATGTGTTATGAAAAATTTAGAAGATTATGAAAAAAAGCTCTTGAATATGCATTAGTAGCTTATGAATTGGATAAAGACGATATAGGTGCAATATCAGAAGTTGCTACTATTTATGATAATTTAGAAAAATTATGAAGAAGCCTCTTCCATTTTTATTGAGAGCTGAAGAGTTAGGAAGAAACGATGAATGGATTAACACAGATAGCTTTTAAACTTAGGTAGAAGTGGAAAAACTCATGAAGCCCTTTGAAAGATTAGAAAAGTCTTTGACTCTAGTTGATGAAGATAGAATTAATCAAAGAATTTTTATAAATTCTGAAATAGCTTGGAATTATGGAAGATTAGAAGAACCACATCCAGAAGAAGCTCTTAAATATCTAAATATAGCAAAAAGAACTAGGAGAGAAGATGCATGGATATATTCACAAATTGGTTATCAGTTAGGTTATAATTTAGAAACAAGAAAAAGAAGCTCTAGAACATTTTGATAAAGCTCTTGAATTAGGACAAAATGATGCATGGATTTTTGAGATGAGAGGAACAATTTTATTAGATTTTAAAAAGGTATGAAGAAGCCCTAGATTCATTTAAAAGCTTATGACTTAAAATGACGATAGTTGGTATCTATATTCTATAGGAGATGTTTAAGAGGCTTAGAAAAGATATGAAGAAGCTATAGAAGTTCTTTTGGAGTCAAGACAGCTATCACTAGATGAAGATGATGTTGTAGATGGAGAGGATTTAGAGCTAGCTCATAGTTATCTTGGACTTGGTGACAAAAGACAATGCACAAAAATATCTGGATTTAGCTAGAGATTCTATAGATAAAACAAGGAACTTTAAATGATGATATAAAAAGAGAAATTGAAGAAATAGAAAAAGGAATACTTTCTCTAAATAATTAAATAAATCTTTTAATAAGAATTGACTTTTCTATAAAGGAGAAGTTGATTCTTATTTTTATTAAAAAATTTTTAAAAATAAAAAGTTCTTGACATTATCATAAAAAGGGCTATAATAACGAAGTATCAAATACATAAGTCGGAATATAGCGCAGCCCGGTAGCGCACCTGCCTTGGGAGCAGGGGCCGCAAGTTCAAATCTTGCTATTCCGACCATTGAAGTGCAGGAATAGCTCAGTTGGTAGAGCGTCAGCCTTCCAAGCTGAATGTCGCGAGTTCGGAACCTCGTTTCCCTGCTCCAAAAAACTTATATAATAATGGTGACCGTAGTTCAGTTGGTAGAGCGCCAGTTTGTGGCACTGGTTGTCGCGGGTTCGATCCCCGTCGGTCACCCCATTTGCGTCATTAGCTCAGTTGGTAGAGCACACGACTTTTAATCGTGTTGTCACAAGTTCAAATCTTGTATGACGCACCATTTTTGCGGGGATGGCGGAATTGGCAGACGCGCTGAGACTTAGGATCTAGTGTCCCCAGACGTGAGAGTTCAAGTCTCTCTCTCCGCACCATATATACTAGCCTTTAGGCTTTTTTTAATTCTATTGGGGTGTCGCCAAGCGGTAAGGCAACGGACTTTGACTCCGTTATGCGTTGGTTCGAATCCAGCCACCCCAGCCATATATAAAATATCACTAGAGAGAAATCTAGTTTTTATTTTTAATATAAAAACTATTGCAAATCATAACGATCTGCAATAGTCCTTTCTAGTTATCAGCTGATATTTGTTACTTTTATGCTAAGTATTGATTGACTGCTTCTAACTCAACCTTTTTAAACTCTATATTTGTAAGAGTGCTTTCAGATTTCTTTATTTGTTTCTTTATAGTGTCTATCCAAGCATCATAGCTTTCATAGGCTGTAGTATCTAAAGCTGCTCCTGCTGCTTTTTGAGCTTCTAAGTATTTTATTAGAGCTTTGTCATTTTCTATTTCCTTTGTCACAGCAACTTCTCTTTTATAGCATTTTCCAACTTTTTAGCAAATTTCCCCATTACTTCTCATTTTTGATTCATAACTTTTACCTCATAATTTTTAATTTTTCTTTTTCTAACTTGGCTGCCTTGTTATGAATACATAATAACTTATTTTTAGTTATTTCCTTTTCTCTATGGATAAATATGCTTCTATAGAAAGTTTTGAAAATTATCTAGTTATCGAAAAATAGTACCTTTTTGAATACCCATCATTCTTTTTCATTAGAAACATATTTTTTGTCTTTCTGGGATAGTCCATGTATCATTTTTCTTTTTGTCATTTCAATATCTATTTCTTGCTCAATAACAGGAGCTTTTTCCTTTTTTTATTTTCTTAAGTAATCCTTCTACTTCATCTAGAGGTTTGATTTATCTTTAGTTGTATTTGTTATTATTTGTTGTAAAGCTTCAAAGAAATCAACAGCTTTTACTTTATCTTAAGTTCTGCCTTATCATATCATTAATACTTACTACATCATATGAAGCTTTTATTAAAAGCTTCAACTATAAACTTCTATACCAAAAAGTTGAATTTTTAGTTTCTAATTCGACTTCTTGATGAATCTTTCATTTCTTTTTCCAAAGCGTCCAAATTATTTTTAAATTCAGTTGTAACTTCTTCTTTAATTCCATTAAAAATAATATCGAATTCTTTGTGTAAACCTGTCAATTCCTTTTTCCACAACTAACAAAGATTATCCCAGATAGCAACATAAGACCAAACAAAAATACCTTTTAAAATTTTTTCATAGAATCCCTCCTAAATTGTAATAAAAGTTAAATAATTTTTAGTTTTTGTAGAATTAATTGTCTTGTATAAGTTTTTTGTATATTGAATCAATTATATTATAATATCCCTATATATTTTGCAAATATATCTTTTTATATTCAATGAATAAACTAAGTATATAAAGATAATCCAAAATAAAAAGTAGTATCAATAAAATTTTTATTGTTGAAATTATTATATAAAAAGTTTATAATGTATTAAATAAGAAAAATCAAATAAATTTATAACATGTTCAAAATAAAAATACTAAGAGGGAATATTAATATGAATGAAAAATGAATGAACAAGAAGAAGAAAAATATCTTTGCTGTTGATTTTTCTATAAATTTAGAGATAGGAAGTAGAAATAGAGATGATATTTAAAGAATCTTTAAAAGAGCAATTAAGAAAATCCAAAGAAAATTAAAGTTGTATGGAAAAGAAGAAATAGAATTTGCAAAATTTGTAAAATTATAGTTTTCCAGAGATTAAAAGCAACTTATTATGTCTCTGCACCTAGTTTCTAACCTAGTAAAAACAGAATATAATGGTCATAAAAGCTATTTGTAATATGTATATTAGACCAGAAAAACAATAGCTCTTTCAACTATCATTCCAAAAAGAACTGGATATATATGTAGGGATTTTAACAAATGGATTTACTTCATTTGTTGTGAAAGGAATAGAGTTAATAGACAATTCTATTTCTAAACCAATAGAAACTAAAATAAGCTGTAATGCAGTATATGCACTAGGAACATAGGTGGAGTACATTATGAAGTTGAAGATGGAAAAGAGTATCCATTATTTTTAGATAATAATACAATAATAAATTTAACAGAAAAACTTGTCCTGTTTATGAGTTAGATGATGTAATTTCTATTTTTAGATGACTGGGAGATTATATTGAATTTCGTGGATACTATCTTAAAGAACAATCTAAAAAGAATGAAAAATAAATAGGTTGAGTTAAAAAGAGCATGTTCAATAAGTCGTTCAGAATATAAGAAAATGAAAAAGATTACTCTGAGCTTTTTATTTGATGGAATTAAAAGTTTTGAAGAGACGAAGTGATTTTAGTGAAAAGGTAGAAAATTCTACAGAAATTAGTTTAATAAAAGTTGAAATTAGTAGAAATCTATCAGAAATAAATCAAAATTTATTAGATGATATGAGCCTCTATGAAAAAGGAATTAAGAAAAATTTAGTAAAGATAATGAGCCTTATCCTAATTGAACCCTCAATATATGAAAAATATAATTTTATATATAGGGATAGGCTTGCATTTGAAGTAGAAGATATCTATCCAGATTGTAGTAAGTATTAATAAATTTAATGAAAAATTAAACAAGAAGAGACTTTCATAAATGATAGATATAGAAAAATCATAGAGAATAAAAGTTTCAGAAGCTAAAAGAGAAAGAATAAAGAATTAGAGAAATTAGAAAAGAAGAAGAAAAAGAAGTAATATTTTAAACAATTGATAATACTTTGGAAACTGATATTTTTAGAAAATAAAGATCAAGATATTAAAAAGAAATTCAAAAACAAATAAAAGAAATTAAAGATAAATATAATAATCTTAGATAAAAATCAAATAAAAACAAAAAGATAAAAATATAGAAAATAAAGAAGAAATTGAAAAATAGCTCAAAATGAGAAAGAGGAAATATCAAAAATAGATATTTTCAAATTTTTTTATATTGAAAGAAACGAAAAATTAAAAAGAAGAATATATAAAAGATAAAAAGATAGAAAGAGATAAAAAGTTAAAAATTTCTGTATAGCAAAAGAGAAAGAAATTAGACAAGAATTAGAGCCTTCTATTGCACAAGAGAAGCAGTCTAGAAAAGAGGAATTAGAAGAAGAAAAGAAGTAGAAGTAACAAAAGAAGAATTATCTCAAAAGATATTTTTATATTTATTTTAAAAATTGATGATAAAAGATAAATGATGAAAAATTAAAGAACTTAAATTTCCTAATATATGATAATAGAGCAGAAAAAAGAAAATTGAGAGACAAGAGAGCATTATATTCTTTATATGATGGTTATGTAAAGAATCCATTTTTAGCTTCTTATTTTTGAAGCAGAGAAACTTCCAGAAAATGAAAATGAAATTCAAGAAATTGAATATTTTAGTGAGAGATTAAATGATAGACAAAAAGAAGCTGTTAAAAGAGCTGTTAGAAGTAAGGGATTATTTTTATTACAAGGACCTCCTGGAACAGGAAAAACAGAAGTAATAGCTGAAATAGCTGCTCAATATATAAAACAAGGAAGAAAAGTATTAATTTCAAGTGAAACTCATAAAGCAATAGATAATGTATTTGAAAGATTACCTAAAATTCCAGAAATTAGAGCATTAAGATTACTTCCTTCTTCAACATTGACAAAAAGAAAACAAACTATAGTCCTAAAAACTAGTGGATAATTTATATTTTAATATTTCTAGTGTTCTTAATAGAAAAATAAAAACAATACAATAATTTTAAAACTATGAAAAATGATTTCAATGATAAAATGCAAGATTTAAAAATTTAGATATAGAAGATTATTAGAGTTAAAAAGAATCATGCAAGGATATAGAGAATAAAAAGAAATTTCAACAAGAAATATCAGAATGTGATACTAAAATTCAAACAAAACGTGATTCAAGAAAAGTATGTAAAAGGAAAAATAAATATGAGATTTTATTATCAGAAATTGAAAAAGGAAATTTCAATGATGAAATAGATGATAAAAGAAAAATTTTTAATTAGTTTAAGCTCAGAGAATTACTTGTATATTAATTATTTAAATCTAGAAAAATAAAGAAGATACATGAGCTTGATATGAGACAGGTTGAGGAAGAATTTAAATTGATAGAGGAAAATGAACTAACTTTCTATTGAATCACAAAAGCAAGAGTTGAAATCAAAGATAGAAAAGCTAGTAGATCCTGATATTTACCTTCCTCTTTCTGGGAAAGAAAGAAGTTAAAAATTGCAAGAAGATCTTATTAGGTTAAAAATAATGAACCAGAAGATAACATTGATTACTCAAAAATATAATATAGTATCATTAGTTCCAGCAAATGAAATCTCCACTAATAAAAATGGAATAATCAAAGAACTAATGGAGATTAAGCTTTAAAATAAATAATTTTATTTCTGAAGAAAGAGAAGAGATTGCTCCCTAAAATTGAAGAGCTGATGCTAAAATTGAAAATATGATAAAAGAAATAGCTGATACAAAGAAGGAAAAAGATGAGTTGTCATCTAAAAAGAAGAATTAGAAAATGATAATTCATATACAGATTTTTAAGGAAAAAGGTCAAGTTTTAAAAAGAGAGTTAAAAAGATTTTTGAGGAATTTGAAATATATGAAGAGTATGAAGAAAATAATTTTGATGATGCAATAGAAATTATTGAAAATGGAAAGATATTGAAATAAATCAAGGATCTCTTGAAGAGGAAAATAAATTAAAAAAATTCCTATGTATGAATCTATATGCAAGTATCTAGCTGATGAAAAATATTAGAAGAAGATAGAATAAGTTTTACAAAAACTATTTATTAATGCTAATATTTTTGGAATAACGTACAAGTAGAGATAATTTTACTGAAGACGCTATGGAAGAATTAAGAGAATATAATCTAGGAGATGTAAATATTAGAAATATAGGTATTGATGTTGTTATTATCGATGAAGTTAGTAAATCTTCTTTTTAGAATTACTAATATCTACACTTTATGGAGACAGTAATATTAGTAGAGACCATAGACAACTACCTCCATTATATGATTTAAAACACTTAAAGAAAAATGATTTTGAAAAATCTTGATCCAACGATTATTAATTATCAAAAAGAAATAAAGAATATCAAGAGTTATATGAAAAAAAGTTTTTAAAGAATTATTTGAAAAGATCAGATTCATATAAAAATAATGCTAAATAAACAATATCGTTGTCATAGTGATATTATGGATGTATTTAATCATTTCTATAAAACAGATGGAAAAAGGTTTAGAGATTGGATTAACTAATCAAAATGATATTAAACAACATGGACTTTCAATTAAAGGAAAAATAAAATACTAATTGATCCTGAGAATCATGTGTATTTTGTAAATTGTAATGAATATGAATCAAGAAATAGAAGATTCCTCTTCTATTATTAATGAACAAGAAGCAGAAGTAGTGTCTAAAACTATTAAAATTAATAAATGAAGAATATGGAAATATGTTAAAAAGGAGATTTAGTATGTGAGAAAAATCGTGATGAGAGAAAAAGTATAGAGTTATTTGCACTTATAGTGACCAAGCGAAACAAATAAAAATAAAATTAAAGGTGAGAAATTTGAAAATTTTTCAGAGAAAGAAAGATTAATTATAAATACAGTTGATGATTTTTCAAGGAGATGAAAGAGATATTATAATTCTTTTCAATGGTTAGAAATCCTAAAGGAAGACATATACAGAGAATTTATAGACCAATTTGAAAGAATTAATGTTGCACTTTCAGAGCACGTTGTATGTTGATAATAGTTGGCTCACAAGATTTTTGAGTAAGACTAGTATAGATTTACCTGATATAAATGGTCATAAAGAACTGGATATAAAAATCTATAAAGGAAATTATAAAAACAATTAAAATGAAGGGAGAATATTACAAGCAGAAGATATAATGGGGAGGAAAAATGATAAATAAAAGTTTTCTAATACAGATATTACATGGAGATTTCAATATATCAGTATACTATAGATGTTTCTTATTATGAAACTAGAAGAGCATCTGGAATTAGTTATATAATATTGGAATTGATAGATAAGTTTAATAATAATGAAAAATAAATCAAACACTCTAAAGTTTAGGAATACCAGCTGACATATCTTACATATTTTTGTGATGAATTCTCTAATATGTATCATTATAATATTATAAAAATGAAAAATGATAGAAGATTTTATCCAGAATACTGGGATGAGTATCATTTACAGATTTTGAGATTACGGAACATGGTAAAGAATTGATTAAAAATGGAGAAATTCCAACAGGAGACATCAACAAAAGAGAGTTAAGAGTATATTATGACTATGTAATGAAAAATACAGAATCTAAATGGACTACTTCATTAGATGAATTAGATGAGGATGAAAAGAAACAAAAGTATAGAGGACTCAAAAACAATTTTAAATAATAGTGATATAGAAAAAGTTTATATCAAAAATATGGCAAGTTATAACTTTAAGAAAAAGAAGTTATATCAAAAATATAAACATTCTCAGTAGAATGTTTCTCTTATGAATTAAAGAAAGAGAGTGGCAATTAATATAGACAAAGAAAAATTATCTTTAATAGTAAAAATAAAATGAGAGATTTTGTATATAAAGCTAATTATTCTCGTAGATAATTTGTCAAAGATTATAGCTAAAGAAAAACAGTATAGATTTTTCTGATAATGATGTATCAGAAAATCTTAAAAAGACTATGAATATTCAGATGTAAAAATATAGTAAAAGTTAATAGTCCTTCTGAATGGAATCAACTTATGGAAACTAAAAATCAGTTATCTATGAGTTTAGGAATGTCTATGAAAAAGTGAATATTCTATAGAACCAAAAATAACAGAAGAAATTTTTAAGAAATATAATATAGATGCTTATTCTTGTTATTATGAAAAAATAGTCTGTACAGTATTTTTACCTGGAAGTATAAATGTTGATGGGTTCAATGGTAAATGTAAAATCAATTTAATTATTACAGAAAAATTAACAGAGAATTTATCAAAGAAATTTTAGAGTTTTTATTTTTGAAATCTTTAGAAGATATGGAGCCCTTAAGACAATGTAAGATAGTATATCAGATATATCACAGAATATATATAGAAGAATTTTGCAGTTAAAAATATGAAAAAGCAAGAAAAGAATAGAGGATAAAATAGCTATTTTCAATTGAGCTTAATGAAGAGTTCAAAAAGTTCTAAATTTTTGGAAAAAACATAGTTATCCAAAAAGCGACTGAATTATTTGAAAAATATGTTTAGAAGTCACTTTGAAAAATATTACTAGAAAAAGATGAGTTAGCTCAGAGAATTAAAATAAAATTTTGAGTTATAATGAACTAACTTACTTAGATTTTCAAAAACTCTAAATGAATCAGAAACTAAAAATAGAGATATATAAAGCTCTAGAAAAATTAGATTATGGAATAGAAAATATTTTAGTTATTGCCAATGTATTTTGAAATTTTTATTTCAAAAATACTTAAAGAGTGAAGTATATAAGTCCTCAAACTGAATTAGCAAAAGGAATGTATTTTTACTAGAAAATGCTTTTCAAAAACTATAACAGGAATAAAAGAATACTTTAGAAGATTCAGTTAGATTAAATATGAATAATGAAGAAATTTTACAAAAAGATTTTCTACATTTAGCAACAGTATCAAAAATTAGAAAAATATAAAAAGTTTGCTATAGACGAATTTGATAACTTATTTTCTTTTTATAAAAGATACACAGAAATAAAAGAATTTATTGAAATTGAAAAATGCTCTAAAAATCCTAAAAATAAATAAATCATATGTAGCTAATCTTAAAAATTCAAAATTTAAAAGATGCAGTATGTGATTTGCATATACCGTTTAGAATTTGAATTAGAAAATTATTTCTAAGCAAGCTACTGTTGAATTAATTGCTGAATTAAAAAGAGAAAATATTTAACTGAAGGAAATAAATAGTCTAAATATATTAAGAAAATGTAGGAATAATTTTCAACATCCAGAGAATAAAAGAAAAGTTAATTATTCTGAGAAGGAAATAAAATGGTGTGATATTATAGAAAAATTAGGGAGGATAGACAGTGAGTCATGTAAGTCAAATTGATTATCAATTTTATTTCAATTGAATGCCAAAAGTATATGTGAGTTAGCTAACGAACAACTTTATAAAGCTAGATAAAAATACTAGAAAATATTGAAAGTGGTTCTTCACAATTACTAAATTCTCAAACAGATGCATTGAAAGAAAGAAATTTTAAAAAGTAGAAATATAGAGGGACAACATAAGTCATTAATACATAGTAAGTAAAATATGCTGATTCTAATTATAGAGGTGAGTATGGGGATGACTATAATTTAATTAATGAAGCAAGAAATTTAAAGAGATGTCAGAAAGTCTAATAATTTTAAAGTTGCTGAAATGGAAGCATTGTTAAATGAATTAATGTTTGAGAATAAATTCTCAAAGGGAAATCATCTTCTAAAAATCAAAGTCTTAGTAGTGATATTCATAGATAATATGGAAGATGTAATAATGAGCAATATGTTTATCTCTGCTTGACAATAGTCCAGAAGTGTTCTTTTGAAGAACTCGGGAATATTGCTGAAGAAATGAAAATAAATGCTGAAAACACTATAATTCAATAGAAAAACAAGAAATTAGAGAGAGTAAAAGAAGAAATTAAGAAAGCAGAAAATTGGAAGAAACAACTATCGATAGTTAATAAGCAAGATACAAGTGCTAAAGAGATTACAAAAAATTAGATCTGAGCTAATAAAGAAATCATTGATGAAAAATAAGATATGAAAGTGTAAAAATCATAGTAACTGCAATTAGGGAAAAAGAGGTTTTTAATTAACAAAGATGCAATAAAGATTGATAGATAATCAGGTAAATATAGTCGCTCAAAAACCTAGCAGTGTACAAAAGCTGAATTTAAAGTCTATTTAGATGGAAAAGTTTGTATATAAATTTGATGGTTGAAGGACAAGCATGTCAAGATGATATAAAACCATTTATGAATGATTTAAAGAAATATATGGAATGAAAATTGAGAAGAAACTGAAATTTGGGAGTAATCCAGATAAAAATTCAACAATGAAATATCAAACTATTAATTATAATAAAAATAGGAAATTAATAATGTCTCTAAAAATGTATTTAATCGTATAAAAGAGAAATAGAATAAAGCATTGTATAATTATTGAGGTAATGTTGGAGACATATATTTAGATGAAAAAGGTCAGATATTAGATTTAAAGGAATATCTTAAAAATATATTAGATGAAATGGACTATGATAATGTAATATGCTGGGATAAAAGTAGAAGGAACTAAAGATGATATAAGTGGTTTTAGAATTAGTTGATAATATTGAAGTCCAAGGAGAAGCTTATCTTGATGATGTAAGTGAAATATTTGAACAAACAATTGATACAAGAGAAGTTAAAGATATGTTTAATATAATTATGAAAAATTTATTAAATAAGAATAAAAAGAATAGCTTTTTGTATTAAATTGGGCAGATTTCTCTTTTCGGGTTCTACAATTATCAACAGAAGAGAGAAGAAATAATAATTCTTGGTAAAAAGCAATAAGAGAGAGTATACCTGAATACAAGTCACAAAAATCAGAGGAAGTAAATGAGAGTACAGTTATTCTTATAACAAATAAATTATCTATGTTTCCTATTTCATTTTATCAATCTAATCCTGAAGTAAGTATTATAGCATTACCAAAACCTGATCGTGAAGAAAGAGAAGATATTCTTAGGAAAATATCCCTTATTTTAATGTAAATCTTGAAAAAGGAAAAGAATTAATAGATTGTGATAAAAATCAATGAGTATATAGATATGTAATGATTTTACAATAGAGAAATAATACAATTAGTAAGCTTTCTCAAAAGAGAAAATGAGTTTTGATAAATTATACCTTTTGTTTAAATATGGAGAAAAAGATAATCCTGGGGAAAAACTGGCTTATTCTGAGTAAAAATATTGAAAGAAAGACTTGCAGAAAGAGTAATTGGGCAGGGAAGAAGCAATTCAAAAATTGAAAAAGTTATAGTAAAAAGCATACATGGGAATGACAGAATTCATATAGGCTTCTAGTCGTTCGATGCCAAAAGAGTATTATTATTTTTGTTAGTCAACAGAGGTTGGAAAAACTGAATTATCAAAAACTTTAGCCAAATTTTTGTTGGAGATGAAGATGCTTGTATTCGTTTTGATATGAGTGAATATGCACAAGAAAACTCAGAATCAAAAACTTATTGGTGCTCCTCCTGGATATGTTGGTTATGAAGAAGGTGGACAACTTACTAATGCCATAAAGAAAAACCATTTAGTGTAATTTTGTTTGATGAAATTGAAAAAGCAGCGAGCAAATCCAAAGAATTCTTGATATACAAATTCTTGAAGATGGTCGTTTAACTGATAGTAAAGGAGAAACAGTTTATTTTAGTGAAAGTATAATCATTTTTACTTCAAATTTAGGTTCAAGTCAAGTTTCTCCAGATTCAGATGATAGTAATAGAGAATTTATAGAAATAGTGAAAAATATTTTAATGAAGAAGTTCAAAGACCTGAGTTACTAGGAAGAATGAGGTTACAGTAATATTATTCCTTTTAATTTCATTAAAAATGAAGAATTTGAGTATGAGGATAGCAAAAATCTAAGTTGAAACCTATTAAAGAAAGTATCCAGAAAAATATCATATGGAGCTTATTTTTTGAAAAATGAAAAAGAGTTTCTAAAGTATATAGTTGGTGGTGCAGATACAGCTAAGGGTGGAAGAGATATATTAAACGCTTTTAAATGATAAATTACTTGATGATTTAGCAATGTTTTTATGTTAAAAATAGAAATGATTTATCTTGTTTGAGAGAAATAAAATTTATGTTAATGTTGGAGAAAAGAACTTAACTTTAGATTTCAAACTGAATAAAAATTAAATATAGCCTATATTAACACTTGTACAGAAACTGAGGGGCCATATAAACGTCTTGCAATCTGGTTTTCAAGGATGTAATATATTATGTAAAGCTGTTGCAATCAGAATTACAAGCATTAAGAATTAGGCATATAATAACAGTTGAAGAACTATTTAAATATAATACTGATTCAAAAAGATAAATAGTGATATTGAAGGTAACATTTTTAGGTGGAGAGCCAACTTTACAAGAAGGACTAATATCCTTAGCTTTTCTTTTAAAAATGAATAACATAGGGACAATTTTTATTTACTGGATAGAAATGTTGAGATAATGATTTAATAAATAATTTGAGATCTTGTAATAGACGGTAAGTTTGAAGTTTCCAAAATTGATGCAAAAGAAACCTAATTGGTTCAGAGAATCAAAATATTTATTTTTGTGACAAATAGATATGAAAAGATGAAAATGGTTTTTGAAAAAGAGAGAGAAAAATAGAAATTAATATAATGAAAAGAAAATAGTATTTTTATTTCAGGAGATGTTATCTAGAAAATAAAAGTCGTTGCATTATGCAACGACCTCTTTTTATTTAAGTTTTTTTCAGCTAGAGTTATCTTCTATATATTTGTATAGGTCTTGATGTCCTAACATAGTTTTTCCTAATAATTCTTTAGCTTGTTTTTCCAAATTCTTTTAAAAGATCTCTGTTTTCTTTTGTAGTTTCCTTACCATATTTTTAAAATGTAATCTAATTCAGTACTTCTGAGAAATTGATAAATTTTGCGTCTCTGTTCATTAATTTCCTCCTTTTATATTTAAATTAGTGGTGATTAATTTTACTATATTTTTGTATTAATAGCAATAGAATTTTTAAACTAAATATTTTACATTGTCTTTGAATTTTTCTTCTAATTCTTCTTGTGTATTTCCTATTAACTCAAAGACTAGATACTTAAGGAAGTGACTTTATGATATCCAAAATCTCTTTATCTTCAAAAGGGATCATGATAGTCAATAGAGCCTACATGTTGATAGACATTATTCATTATTTCTTCTATGTCTAAGTTTTTCTCTATTTTTCTTTTTATAGCTCTATTTACATATTCTCCTGACATAAAAAGAGTAATTAAGAGTGCATTCCATATATTGATTTTTATATTCTCCTATATTTTCTAAATTCTTTTTGTATATATTCTATTCCTTCTTTTGAATTTTTGATATCTCTATTGTTGTTGATCATATGTCCTGTATCCAAGATAAAACCAACATTTTTATATTTTACTCCATTTAAAAGATATTCAATTTCTTCTTTATTAGTAAGTTTAAAGACCAGACCACCATAGATTTTTCAAATAGAAGTGTAAAATTATATTCTCCATCTTCAAAAATATCATTTATTATTGAAATAACAGCTGTTAAAACTTCTTTATCAGAATATTTAAAATCATAAGTCATAGCTTCTGTAACTTTTCACATTGCAAGCATGGAAAACAACATATTCAACTTCCAGTTCTTGTAGCTCTTTTCAATTCTTTCTTATAGTATTCAATTAGTTCTTTTTGCTATGCCCTCCACAAAGAGATTTAAAATATTTTTCATCTTTAAGTTCATCATACAAAGAAGTGAAATCTTCTAAATATAATTCCATCCAAGATGGGAAAAATCTCATATGATAACCCTTTTATATATTCCTTTAGAAGAATTATCTCCATCAAAAATTTAATTAATTCAAAAGCATCAAAAGCCATATTTTTCTGAAAAGATATTGCATATCTTTCTCAAGCTCTTCATTTGAACAGAAATCTGCCATATTTAATAATTTATGCATATTTTACCTTTCTATATTATACGAAATCTAAAAGATTTAGAAATCTCATTATAGTATACCTTAGTTTTATTCCAAAGACATTATTTAAGTTTTCTTCTGTGATAACTTCCTCAACACTTCCATCTTTTACAATATTTCCATTAGATGAAAGTATCAGCCTTGAACAATATTTAATAGCTGTTCTCAAATTATGGATTACTAATATCACAATTTTTATCTTTAGCCCTTTCTTTTGAAACTTCTTTTTAATAAGTCTTCTTCATGTCTCATGTCAAGACTAGAGTAAGCTCATCTAAAAGTATCACTTGGCTTTCTTGTAAGAATTTTTGCAAATAACACTCTTTGTCTTTCTCCACCAGATAGTTGCAATATTGATTTATCTCTAAATTTTTAAAGTATCTGTAAACTCCATATACTTTCTGCAAGCTCAATGTCTTTTTTAGAATATTCTTGAAATCTTTCTAAATAAGGATATCTTCCTAAAACAACGATGTCAATACAAAGGAAGTCAAACTCAATATTAGTATTTTTGGTTCATGAAAGAAATATCTCTTCTAACTCCTTTTTCACTATATTCTTTAAGGCTCTTATTATTGAAAGAAAATATCTCCACTGCTTTATTGAATTTATACCGTTTATACTCTTTAAAGAGTAGTTTTTCCAGAACCATGGGACCAATTATACCTATAATTTCTCCTGACTGACATTTAAAAACTTATCTTTTTAATATTTTATTCTCTCCAATAGAATATGATATATTTTTACTTCTAAAAATATTTTTTCATAGGGTTTTCCCCTCTCTTCTAATTTTTACTATTAAATATACATAAAAGTATGGTGCTCCTATAAGTGCAGTTACTATTCCGCTATTTCTTTGGGTGCTAATACTATTCTTGATATTAAGTCACTGAATGTTAGAAAACAAGCTCCTGCTAAAAATGAAGACTTTAATAGCTTTCTATTATCTGAACCTATTATTTTTCTTAAAATATGTGGAACTATCAAACCTACAAAGTTATGTCCACTGATACAAACTGATATAGCTGTCAGTAAGCTATGATAATTAAAATTTTTAGCTCTTATTTTTGATATTTATTCCTAAAGATTTAGCTTCTTCTTCTCTAACAACAGAATATTTAATTCTTTCCATAGTAAAATAAAATAGGAGATAAAATAGCAATAGGTATCAATCCAAAAGAAAAATGTTCCCATCTTCTACCATTCAAGCTTCCATTGCCCAAAAAGATATATTCTTTCATCTCTGTTTCTGCAAGGCTCGTTAAAATAACAGAAGTGATTGCTCCTACAAAAGCTACCTATAGCTATTCTGATAAAATTAAAAAGTAAGTTATCAGTTCTTCCTCTCAGAGTGGAAATCTTATAGATAATAGCCGAGATTATAAGGTAAAAGCTCCTGAAAATAAAAGGCATTGCAAGATATTTGTTGCAGTGAAACCTAATGAAATTGCTATAACAGCTCCTAAACTGCTCACTTGATATACCAATAATACCACTATCAACTATTGGATTTTTAGGAGCTTGCATTGTGCAACCACACAATGCTAGCTCCTCCAACTATAACAGCGACCATAATTCTTGGAAATCTAACAAAAATACTATTGGAACATAGCTTTCTTAGTTATCTCTAAATTAAATAGTCCTGTTTTTATTTAATAATATTTTTACAACATCAGAAATTGGAACTCTGACAGCTCCATAAAAAGAAAGAAAATTATTATTCCTATTAAAGAAAAATAGAAAAAGATTGAAAAGTAATTCTATATTTCATTATCACTCCTTGAATTGATATACAATTTTTGCTAAGTTTTCAATATTATCTATCATATATTGAGAAGTTGCTGAGATATCTTTATATTGTACAAAAAGTAAACTTTTTATTCTTTACAGCTTTTACATTTTTAAGCTGAGATCTTCATAATTTTGAAACTTTAGCAACATTATCATATTTTTAGCTATGGGAACTATAATAATATCAGGATTTAATTCTATTTTTTTCCTTTGAAATATCTGATACTTATTAATTCCTAGCTTCAGATATGACGATTGATCCCATTTATCAATCTCACCATATCGTCAAAGAGTTGTATTTTTACCACTTGTTGAGACAAATGTAGTATACATAAGAATTCTGAGTTTTGGTCCCTTATATTTTTAGCTATCTTATTTTGTAAGCTTTTAGCCTATTATCCATATTTGCTATTAATTTTTCGCCATTTTCTTTTTCTTCCACTAAGATTGCTAAGTCTGATTAACTTTTTGTTCTTCATAACTATTAGCTGTCTTGTAGATATACCTTTTGCCTGTTAATTCTGAAAGATGATTTGTTTTTGAGAACCAATCAGCTACTATTATTAAATCAGGTTCTAAAGATATTAGAACTTCTTCGTTAGTTTCAACTTTTGTAAATTTTTAGCCCTATTTACAATATTAGAAATTTCTTTATCTTCATTAATTTTTCCACTTAAACCTGCTATCCTATTTTTTCAGAACAAGTCCCAATAGCATTTCATCTGCATTAAATTCAAACTAACAATATGATTATATTTTTAGCTTGTACTCCTCAGCATTTACAATAGTAGAGAATAGCAAAATTAGAAATAAAAATAATTTTTCAATTTTCTCTCCTTTATAGAATATAGGCTACTGCGACGTCCATTGTTGAAAGAGCCTTTGTGGAGCTCTTGAAACACTAATGACAAGCAATAACCAATAAAAAATCTATTTAGTAACGAACTATTTCTATATTATTTTAGAATGTATATTTAGCATGCATACACTTCTTCCATTAACGCAGGTAGTAAACCTTTCTTGGTCTCAGCTCCCCAAGAACTTCGAGTTGAAGTTACAGCATCTGCATATATATCAAATAGATTGCTACTCCTGTATAAAGTTCTATTCCATTTTCAAAAAGCATAAGATGAGGTTAGCATCAACTGTTATATAATTATTTCCTTTTTGAAAGTAGTTATCAAAAATCATCCTCTGCATAGGCATTACTTTGATAATAAGCATCTACATTAGCAGTGCAGATCCTTTTGCGAGCGTAAGTTGCTCCTGCATTTACTGTCCATCTTGACACTCCTGCAAATTCTTTTCCATCGTAAGTTCTACTTTTACCTTTTGGTACTGTATGCAAACTCTTTCTCTTAATGTTAAGTTGTCAAAATAATGTGCCATTGATAATTGTGCTCCAATTCTTCTAACTTTTCCATCAAGTTTTGGTTATTAGAACTGAATGGGTTAGTCTTATCATAATAAATTTCATTTTTAAATTTATAGTAGAATACGAAGTTACACAAGTATTCTTGTAAGCGTCTCTTAGTCCTATTTCAAAGATATCATTCTTTTTTGAGTTTTACAGGTCCATACCAAGCTCCAGCATCTTGTATTGTTGGAGTTCTTAAAAGCTCTTATCATAGTTAAAAGAAAACATTTCCTGTATCAGAATATATGTAGTTTACTCCAAATTCAAAACTATCATTGCTTGCATAGTCAACTGACTGAGGTTTTTATTTCACTTAATTGCCAAGTCATAGGATTGTAAACTTTTGAACTATATTCATATTTAACTTTTCTCTACGATAACCTTGAGTAAATTGCCACTTACCAAAAAGTTGATTTGTTTGTGATATAACCTGCAAATGATTCTCTTTATCATCAGGGGCTTTGACTTACTCCATTTACAAAGACATCATCTTTCAAAATCTCTTTTTCCATCTCTATAGTCAAGTCCCAATAGTAACATAACTATCTTTTTGCATAAGTGTATTTAACTTCACGGTCTTGAAATATTCAGAAGTTGAATTATTTTGGAATTATCTTTGATTATGATAGTATCCAGCTGTTAGGAAAATATCAATTTTATCATTTATTTTTTTGATTGTATTTAGCGTTGACAATATCATTTTATACCATAAGTATAACCACTCAAGAACCTACTTGTCTTGGGTTCTTATCAAATTGTTCTTTGCTAAAGAACCTGTATAGTAATCTTTATCTTCACTATGATTATAGTTGATTGCAATACTTCCATTATCTAATAAATATTTTTCCTCTTAACTAAAAGACTATCTGTTTTTATCTTTCTTGTTTTTCATATTGAGGACTTCATCTCTATAATCTTTAGATGTACTTCCTGAATAAGAAGCATTTAATGAGTTTATCTCCTACTTTTCCACCTAAATGAACATTTTCTCTTAAAGTTCTCCAAGAACCTACTTCTAATCCTGCTCCACCATATACAGTTTTGTTTGTTGGTGCTTTTAGTGATTATATTTACTCCACCTAGTAGCTCCATCTCCATACATAATCACCTGCTCCTTGAAGGACTTCTATTTTGAAATTTCTTCAACTGGAACAGAATTCAAATTAAATCCTGCAAGCCACTTACAGGTATACCATCTAACAAAATAACAGTATTAAATTGTGCTGTTGCTCTGAACCTCTTAAATCTATTGTTGGAGAAAAGAACCGTCCATTTCTCTGATAACAACTCCAGGTACTCCTCTAAGTGCATCAGCAATAGTTTTTGCACCTTTTTCTTTAATTTCTTTTGCATTTACACTGTCATATTTTTAGTTGTTTCACGAACAAGTTCCAAAACTATCAGAAGTTACAACTGTTTGTTTAAGCTCCAAAACAGGAGTTTCTTCTGCAAAACACTCACTTCCTAATACAATTAAAGCCAATAACCTGAGACCTCCACGACTGACACCCTACAGAGTGCTAGAGTTACAGGGGTTCCAAAAATCTTTAAAAATATTTAAAAATTTTTCTAAGAAGTTTGATAGCTTTACACTACCCTTATTCTTTTTAGTGTGTTCAGCTCACCTCTATTGTATAGGGACTCTTAAGTCCACAACTTACTTTTCTTAGAATATTTAATGCTCCATTACAATCTGCATTTATGAGTTTACCTGCGCTTGTTTGATATAGTCCTCTTTTTATTCTTTTTCCACTGAATATATATTCTTGCGGATTCTCTTTATCATATATTGGAATTTCATCTCCATCAAAGAAACTTGCTTTTGATGTATAACTCTCTTCTTGTAGTTTAAATTCTATTCCATATAGTTTACATAGATATATTAATTTATCTCTTAATTTTCCATATGGTATATTTACAAAGTTCTGATTATTTATACTTCCTATATTTGAATTTCTTTGAAAATCTTCATTATATCCTAGAACTAGTTTTTCCTATATCATTATTAAGACAATAATTTACATTGTTCTTGCTGCTTTTTGAAAGATAATCATTTATACGATTATTTCTCTTTCTAGTTATTCTCTTTTGCCTTAATGTTATGCGCTCAATCTTTTTGCTTATCTTTTTATACTTTTGTAATTTTGCATTTATCTTATTATAGTATTGATTTATTGATTTTTAATTTTCTACCATCTATATGAATGAAACTCCAGTATTTGTAACACAAGTACAAAGATTATCTATACCTAAATCAATTCCTAGTACATTTTCTTTATTTAATTCCCTTTGAACTTCTTCTACCTCATAAATGTATTGAATTTCAAAAGTACCTAGAATGTTGTTTTTGGTATTATTCTAATCTCTTTTATCTTCTTGTCCTTTTAATACTGATGGCAGTTTTATTGCGATTTCTTATGTGTCTTTCTAAATGAATTTGAATAAGGAACTATCAGCATATCATCTTTTAATCTAACAAAACCTATAACAAGAGTTGTAAAAACCATCTTTATCAAGATAATTAGGTAATTTTTATTTTACCATTATATTGTTCATTCTTAGCAAGTTTTAAAAGTCAAAAGAATGATTTAAAACTTCATCTACTTCTTTTCAAAATTTGTTGAGCCATATTAAATTTAACTTCTTATAGTTCTCACTATTTTTAAGCATTTTATAGTTTTTCATTATAGCTTAAATACTTTTTATTTTTAAAAATAGTGTTGTCTAACATTGTATATAGCCTGATTCTTTAAATTCTTAGCTATATGCACAAATATTTTAAATTTCTAAACTCTTTTTTTGCTAAGATATTTTACTTGTTGTTTTAATGTTAAATACATATATAATCACCTCCTTTTTCATCAGAGATATTATATCATATATTCTACATTTTTATCTACTAAAAAAGTAATATTTTTATTTGTTTTTAAATATTTTTAAAGTTTTTAAAACCCCACAATAGTGGGAAGCGTCGTTCACATAAGTTCGCTACTACTTATGCAGTTCTCTTGCATATAAACTCCTTAATAAATTAAGGATTGTATGAACTTCTTGTTATCTCTAACAAGCACAGACTATATCTTATCCATAGTGTATCTCAACACCTTAGGCGAAACCACTTCCAATACCAATCGCTTGTACTGTACTCCCCTCACGAGGGATAGTCGTTGAACTTTCCTTTTTCAGACAGCTGCTGATTGTCTATTATCATAATGTTTTAGGATTTAACCTTGCACCATCTAGTATATTTTTCTGCTTTCGCTACCATCCACCTGCCTCCATCTCCTTAACCCTTGTTAGGAGTAGGATTACTATGTTGTGGTCATACTAACTTTAGGAGTTCCCAGCAATTCAGTTTCTTTGTTGCATAGTTTTACTCTACGTCTACATACAAGTTTCCCTATATGCTTACTAAAATCTTCGTGCAATTCATACCCTACAGTACATGTCTCATGACTAACACCCTACAGTGCTAGAGTCACGAGTGTTCTTTCACTATTTAATAAATTTTTCTTCATACTTCCTCCTCTTAAATATGTGATATTTTACGCATAAAATAAAAAGATTAGAAAACAGAAGATGCTAATCAAAAATATTAATAATGGTGAGTCTCCTGACTTAGTTTCAACCTACTTTTACACCTTCCCAGTTTCCCAGTGGTTGTTGTAATTTCGTCCACCATACAGTAGCATTTGCTGTGTGAGTTCTCACTCAACTTCGCTATTAAGCCAATAAGCACCTATTTGTTTCTTATTCTATGGTACAATATATGGCTATAATTGTCAACAAAATAAAAACATCACCAGTGCCGTTAGTGATGTTTTTACCTCTGTTTACATACAGTCTACACAGATATAACTTGTATATCTTAAAATTTTAGTAGAGACCTTAGGGAAGTCATATTTACAATATGATTAAGACACTCTGCTCTTACACCTACAAGGACTTATCTACTTACTACAATTATATCTTATTACAATAAAATAGCAAATTTTATAAAATTTCTTTAATAATTCTATAGCAGATTCATCACTACTATTTTGGTTCCAAGCTCCCTTTGAAAGCTTTATGTAAAGATAGATTTTTCTAATATTTCTATTCTTTCTTCAGCTCTAATAATTCTTTACCTTGTTTCATTTTCTAAAACTTCATCTAGCACTCTAACAATTTCTTGTTGTTCTTCAAAGCGGTGGTAGAGGAATTAATTGTTCTTTCATGTCACTAATATGATAGTTTTTGATAACTCCACCTTTTTATAGTTTGGCTAATATTAGTTTTGTTAAAAATCTTGTATATTTAATGAAAGATAGTTGCTATTTATTACATTTTTATAATTTTTAATAAAGCCACACTTACGAAAAGGCTAAACTCATCTCTAGTTTTGACAACTGCAGTTCTCCCAATAGTTCAGATTTTGTTAAAAAGAATATCATCATACTCAGGGTTACATCTTTTATATAATTCATTGTGTTCTTCTGAAATAAATTTTGTATCATCAAAAACTAATTTGATTATCATAAACATCTTTACAGATATGAAGGAACACCACTATTGGTATATTTAGGAGTTTATGAGCTCCATCTGTAATTTTTGAACATATGTTTTCCAGTCTCACATACCCAACTATCAGGCAATTTATATGGTTGTTCATCAGCTGGAACTATCATATCTTTTAACTTCTTTAATAATTGGTTTTTAGGTTTTTATTACCATCTTTTTTCAACGTGAGGCAATCTTCTTCCCACTTTTTAATTTTTCATCATTTATAGTTTTTAAAAAGTTCTTTAACATCTGATGTCTTATTCCCATTTCTCCATTTAGATGTCAATATTCCTAAATGCTCTATCTAAAATAGAAATTTTCTATTTTCCAATATCAACTTTTACTTCTTCAATTACTTTCTTTTTGTACTTTGGTTTTTCAAATAAGAAATCTAAATTTTCAACTATTCTTTTTGCTCATTTAATGGTGGCAAAGAAATTCAATTTCTTTAAATAATTTTTATTTAAATGGAATACTGACCCTACTTTGTTATTTTTAAAAACTTCTTTATTTCTTCTTAAACATTGAAATATAATTCCACATTTCTTCTGTATTAACTTCAATTTTTAAATGTACTTCCCATATAACCTCTATATGGTATTTTCACTTCTCCAGAGTTTTTCTCCATCAACCAATATAACTAGATCATTTTTCAACTATTTTTCAGAAGTTTCTTTCTGCATCCGCATCTGTATCTAAATTTCTTCTTAAAGTTTTTACATCAAAATAGTCTAATTCTTCATTTTTCAGTGATTTCTCCATTGTCTAAAAGTTACTATATTTCCCAATCTAGTCCACACCCCAATTACTAGGTATTGTATATGGTTGTTCATCAACTGGGACAAGGGTTTGTTTTTAATTTTTCTTCTAAACTAATTTCAACTTTATTATTCTTAGCTATTTTAATCTTCCTCGCTTAGTCCACAGTTTTTCAGCTCATTCACAACTAATTTTAATAAGTCAATAGCTTCTTCTAATTTCTCCAATAGTTTCATTAGTATTTAAAATTGGATTAGGTAAAGTTTCGACATCTAATAAACTTTCATCTTTTATTAAGCCTAAATCAAAGGAATAATCCTTTTTAATAATCTCATCTAAACTAATTTTTGTCCATCTTTCTAGCTTTTCTTTTTCTTCATCATTATCAAAGTTGAAATAAATTCTTCAAAATATTTCTCAGTAAATTGAGTTGTCTTACCAAAATTAGGCATATTAGTTTCTTAAGTCATAGAACCAAATATCCTTTGTATTTCCTATATCAGTTTTAGCTCTATCAAAAGAATAGAACATTAGTTTTTACACCTTGAGCATAGAATATCCTGTTGGTAATCTCAATATAGTATGAACATTACATTTATTTAGTAAGTCTTGTCTTATATCTTTTCAATTCCACCTTTCAAATAACACATTATCTGGATACTACTCCAGCTCTTGCTTTTCCTGTTAGAATTTAAGAACGATAGATAATTTCTAAGAAGTTTAATTGCTTATTAGATGGAAGAATAAACTAAGTCATCTCTGTTGCTCTTTCTCCACCTGTTCCAAAAGGAGGATTAGAAAAATTAAATCAAAGTTCTTTAACTGTGTTCCTGTTGCAGAAAAGGGTATCACCTTGTAAGAAATTTCCTTCCACTCCATGAGTAAGGCATTCATTATACCAAGTCTATGGTATCAGGAACTAATTCACAAGCAGAAAAAGCTTCTTTCTCTTTTGAAAAGCATAGTCTTCTTCAGATATTCCATAGTAATCATTGTTACTTTCTTTTATATATCTATTTGCAGATATTATAAAACCTAATGTTCCAGAGCCGGGTCACAAATTCTCTCTTTTAGTTGAGGTTTAGTAACCTTAACAATAGTATCTATTAATACTCTTGAGTGAAATATGGCCAGCTCAGATTTCTTTTCAGAAGCATTTTTCAAAGTAAACCTTCGTAAGGTCTCCAAAAGTCTTCTTTATCCACTGAATACCAATCCATTTATCTATTTCAGAAAAATCTTTTTAAATTAGCTAGGCTCTTCAATATTAGTTTTTAGCATTTCTATAGATGATAGCTAAATTATTTGTTTTTGCCCTAAGTCTATTAAAGCTTTTGATAGGTGAGTTTTTAATTCTAAACCATCTAACTAACTAGAGTATTCAACGATATTCTTCTGGAACTCAACTGTCTTCATTATCTTGTTCTGCAAGCATTTTTAAAAATAGAATATATATCAATTCTGTTACATATTCATGATAGGTAATCCATCATCTCTTAATACATTACAAAAGATTCCATAATTTTTGAACTATTTCATTATTTGTCATTTTTATACTTCCCTTAATTTAGAATGATTTCTTCATGATAATAGATACAATATCAGCTAATTTATCTTCAAGCTTTTGATTAATCTTATTGTAACCACTAAAATTATCTTTGAATATTCCAGTTGAAAAATCTTCCTCTGTCAAATAACTATTTTCTCTTAATTGAAAATAATTTTTCTATAATTTTTAATTGAATAGAGTTTCCAATTCTTCAATCTTTTTATTCTTCAATATCTTGAATTTTCTCTTCATATCTAAAATAGTTGAGCCTTTCAATACTTTCTTTATATAGCTTAGTATATCAGCTGTGATATTGACATTTCAACTTTCCATAGGCAGAAATTTAACTCAGTTTCCTATATCCATTTTCATCTAAAAATATATCTTAATTCTTTTAAGTCTTTTCTTTTAAATAGTTTTGGATTTTCTTTTTAATAATTTTAAAACTTCTACTTTATTCTGATTTTCTCTTATGTACTTTTCAAAATTTTTCTAGATAGTCTTCTGGTTTTCATTTTACCATAGATTTGTCTAACAGTTCTAATCTCATCTTCATGCTCAGATATGATTCTATCTTTTTAGTATTTTTGAATACTATCTAAGAATATTAGAAAATCTTCTTCTTTTCTATGTCATCAGGATTTATGTTTTAATATATTCAATATAGTCATCAATATTTTTATGTCTTCATTTTTCTGTATATTTTAGAATTTATCTCAAACTTATTTTCACCTAAAGTCTTTTATTCTTTTTCTTTTTCTTTTTGTAATCTAGCAATAACTTGCTCAATAAAATATACTTTCATCAGGAAATTTCATCTGCTATAGCTATCTAATAATTTTTCCATATCTATTTGTGGATTATTTACAGAGTTCATATCAGAAAAATCTTTCATATCTACATAGTTTCTAGCAGCATCAAATACCTTATAGCATTTGTTTATCTATTTCATCACATTTTCTAGTAGCTCTACCAAGCATTTGATGATAAAGTATACGGCTTTTAACCTTTCTTAAAAACACAAGATTAGTTATTCTGGTACATCTACTCCTGTTGTTAATAAATCAACAGATTACTCTATAGTAGGATAGACTGATTTTGTAAATCTTTTTAACTAAAATGGTCTACATCACTTAACATAACCTGTCATTTTAGCTATCATTTCTATATTCATATCAAACATACTTGCTTTTGATATTCTTCTCTTAAGACACGAACAACCATATCTGCATGTTCATCAGAAAGCAGTGAATATCAATGTCAGGACCTTCTGGGTTGATGATAGTCAACTCAAGGCAGAGCAAACTTCTCTATTAAAGCTTTCTGTTATCACAGATTTATTAAATTTTTCAATGTCACAAAATCTAGCTCATCAGCTAGAACTACTCTTTCCTTTACTTTTGAGCTTCAACATCACAGACTTTTACCATAGCTCCTGATAATGTATTCCTTCTTCTGATAACTTTGTTATTATCTCATAGGTGGCTCAACATCAACTAAGTATCCATCTATAACGGCTTGAGAACAAGAATAACTGTACACTGGGTTCTCCAAAATATTTCTTGAGTATGAAGTGCTGGAGTAGCAGTTAAAGCAATTTTTACAGCGTCAAAATAGTCTATTACTGCCTTACTTATGCTTTTCAAAATCTTTTTCATCAAAGAAGTCTTTCTCTTCTTCTTTCATATTTCTATCTAAGATATATCCTCTGTGAGCTTTCATCACAATAATACGATCATATTCTCCAACTGTTAGTTTTCTATCTGTAGCTTCGTCGTTTGGATATAGATTCTTTTTATTAAAGCTTTGTACTGTAGCTATATGGACTCTTTCATCTTTATCAGTAGATTTATCATTTAAACCTTTAACTCCATATATTCCACCTAGACTAAGTAATTGTTCTAGCTTTAACATCATCAAAAAGTTTCCTTTGCTTGTTCTCCTAAAAGAGTTCTATCTACAACAATAGAATTCTTTTAAATTTATTTGTTTTCAAAAGCCTATAGATTAAACCTAAAGCAGTTCTTGTTTTTCCTGTTCCTGTTGCCATAGTAAGTAGAACTTTTCTCTTTCCAGAAATAAGGCTTTCTTCAACTGATTTAATAGCATCTTTTTGATAATATCTAAGTCCTAAAACCAAATTTCGATTCCAGATATTCAAAACTTTCTTCTTTTAGTTTTGATTTGCAAGCTCGTCGTCTTTTTCTAATAATTCTTTTTAAATCTTAGGGTGGTAAAAACCTTTAAGACTTTGAGTAAATTACTTTCTTTTCTAGCATCTAAAAACTAAAATTCAGATTTTTCAGGTAAATCTTATTATATCCTCTACCATTACTTGAAAATAGGAAAGGAGCTTATATTCTCTGAAAAGGTGAACCTCACAAAGTTGTACATTTTTCAAATATTTCCACACCTTTTTGAATATATCGACTGTCTCATTAAAAGCTGCTGGAATATCAGTGTTTAATCTTTTCGCTCTAAAATTCCATAAAAGTTTTCTCCTAAAAACAGAGCATAATCTGCAAAACCTTTTGTTCCATTTCTTTTTATGCAAGGCCACTCCAGCAATAACAGATATTTTCTTTTTCAGGTAAAGTTTTATTTGTTTTGTAATTTAAAACTTTTGTATCAACTTC
>BNJU01002943.1_pt1 | contig 67802 bp, 90 predicted proteins | sample 8539281 | NCBI WGS metagenome assembly BNJU01 (sample SAMD00202456, study PRJDB9452) | human saliva metagenome | isolation source: human saliva | place: Japan
ATAAGTTACGTATTGCTATCCGTACTTTGCATACTTAGTCAAAGAAAGACCTTGAGTAACTTTTGCTATCGGATGTCCTGCGTTGCCTCCTCATAGAGAATATTACCGGCTAGCACCTGACTACTGAATCTAAAACCTCTACCAAAAGGGACACCTGCGGCAAACAAGGTAGAAGTGGTACAGGCCAACGTAGCAATAGTTGCTTTACGGACAATGATAGAGCCAAAAATAGGCATACGTAAAACCATGGCATCTACACGTTTTTGAAATTCAGGAGATTTTCTGATGCAGTTTATATACACCAAAATCCAATGCCAATTGCTGCAATAATCATCAGTCCAGCCCATATTCCACGAATAGTCGGAAATACTCATGACTGTTTTGTCATACCTGACAATTCTGCTCCCATATTGCAGTAAACCTCTTTACAAATGCAGGCAAAACCCAGCGCATCATTACGAAAATCAGTACAACCGCAACAACAACAATAGAAATTGGGTACGTCAATGCAGTTTTTACTTTTTCTTAGTGACTGCGTTTTCTCTTTATATACAGCAAGTTTATCCAACAGGCTTTCCAAAACACCGCCAGTCTCGCCAGCCGCAATCAGATTGCAATAAAAACGGTCGAAATATTTTTGGGTATTTGGCAAATGATTTACCAATACTACCTTGTTCCACATCTGCACGGACTTGCATCAACATTTCAGTCATGGATGGGTTGGAGTGTCCGCGTGCGACAATTTCAAAAAGCCTGCATTAAAGGCAGACCTGCTTTTCATCATGGTGGCAAGTTGACGGGTAAAGACAGTGATGTCTTCCTGAGTAATACGACGCTTTTTGGTTGCCTTTACTTTACTGATACGTAAGGGCGTATCCCGCGACGTTGGAGCTTTTTACGCGCTTCTTCTTCGTCTTTGGCGACTACTTCGCCTCGGACTAATTGATCCGTATTGGTATTTTTACCTTCAAACGTAAAACGTTTGCCTTTATTTTTTTGAGCGAATAAGCCTCTTTTGCTCTGCTTGAGCCATTTTGTTACCCTTGGTTTAATGTTTAAGAATGAAGAAAACAAAAGTCCCCGTGTTTCTTCGATTCAATGGTTTAATCGTTAGTGTGAGCAATCACTTCTTCTAATGAAGTCAAACCTTGCATAACTTTTAATAAGCCTGCACGGCGTAAATCGACCATACCTTCTTTATAGGCCATGTTCATAATATCAACTTCCGTACCATTATTCATAATGACACGTTGCATTTCCTCGGTAATCGGCATCACTTCGTGAGACACCGACACGGCCTTTAAAGCCTTTACCACGGCAACTATCGCAGCCGACAGGACGGTAGAGTTTCCAATCCTTTGCTAAATCTTCATCTGTAAATCCTGCTTTTTTTAATGCGGGAACTGGAGGACGCTCAACCTCACGCTTACAGCTCGAACACAGACGACGCAATAGTCGTTGCGCCATAATTAGCTGACGGAACTGGCAATGTTGAATGGGCGACTCATGTTCAACATACGGGATAGGGTCGCAGGCGCGTTATTGGTATGCAACGTTGAAAACACCATATGTCCGGTTTGTGCCGCTTTGATGGCAATATCCGCGGTTTCCAAGTCGAGATCCTACCTACCATGATAATGTCAGGGTCTTGTCGCAAGAAAGATTTCAACGCCGCAGCAAAAGTCAAACCTTGTTTTGTCATTGACGTTGACTTGGTTGATGCCAGGCAAATTAATCTCAGCCGGGTCTTCTGCGGTGGAAATATTGACGTCTTCTGTATTTAAAATATTCAAGCAAGTATAAAGTGATACGGTTTTACCGGAGCCTGTCGGACCTATTACCAATACCATGCCATAAGGCCGATGAATGGCCTCAAGCAGCATTTCTTTTTGGAAAGGCTCGAATCCCAGTTGGTCAATATTTAAAGTTGCTGCATCAGAATTCAGAATACGCATTACCACTTTTTCGCCAAAAAGCGTAGGTAACGTACTTACACGAAAATCAATGGGGCGACCGTGTTTGTGAGAGCAATCTGAATACGACCATCTTGCGGTACGCGTTTTTCGGAAATGTCCAAACGCGCCATTACTTTGATGCGTGAAGCCAGCTGTCCGCGTACAGCAACAGGGGGTTGAACCACTTCCCTTAGCTGTCCATCTACACGAAAACGGACACGAGCCATTTGTTCATAAAATTGAAATGTATATCGGATGCGCCTGCATTTAGTGCATCTGATAAAGTTTTGTGAATAAAGCGTGGAATAGGCCCATCTTCAGCCTCTTCATTGTCAATATAAAGCGCCTGAGAGGGCTGGGCAGCTTCTTGTTCTTCACTAATTTCTTTTTAAGATGGTGGTAGAACGTTGCTCCTAACCACTCAGCAAAGAACTCAACTGATCATCCGGGACAACCACTAAATCAACCGTCGCTCCCGAAGCAAAAGCTATTTTTGAAAACTTTTGGATTTGAGTAGGATCTGAAACCACTAAATATACCTTTCGACCGCGACGACAATCGGAACGCAACGATTTTGAACCATCTGCTCCTCAGTTAAGACATCCATAACAATATTGTTACGTGGATAATAATGCAAATCCAATAGCGGATAACTAAAAACTCGCGCAACCAACTCGCCCAAAGACCTTGGGCTGATAATCTTATCCACCAAAAAGCATAGGCAGATTTTCCTGCCCGTTTTCAATATATTATTGTAATGCTCTGCCTGGGTATTTGATTGTCTGGCTTTTGAACCAAAACTCGTAATAATCCGATACTCATTGTTTGCTATCCGTTTCCTATTTTCTCTTTTTTGCAAAGAGTGTGCTTATTTTATCATTCATTATGCCTAAAACATATCAAGACGTTCTAATATCATTCAACTTTGCTTTTGATTGTGAAAAATATGACACAAAACGTCCCTTACCAAATTTTAAGGATTATTATAAAACAACCACTGTCCATGCAGAATCCCATTACGACTACTATTTAGACAGTCAAAATAAAAACCGAGGTTTTGTAAAATAACAAAACTCGGTTTTAATTTCATAAAAATCAAACTATTACTGGCGGATACGTGCAGCAAGGCAGAGCCACTTCGCGAATAATCACTTCACGAACTACTTCAGGAGCAGGCTTTTTAGGACCGCAACCTTCCGGCAACCAGAAGAATGATTGGGCATTTTTGTCCTTGTCAAAACAAATCTTGTATTGACAAGTTTTATGCTCACTGTTTTCACGGTAATTGAACAAATAATCCCACTCACGAACACCATACAAGCCTTCTTGGAAATGAGGACGACCAATCAATTCGTGTAATTTGGTCTTTATTCATACCTGCTTCGATTTGACGGACATTATCCCACTCGGCAAGTACCATGCTGAGTACCATCATGACGGAAGGTAGTTCTAGCAGGATCAGGCCATACAGGGTTATCAGTATATCCTTCTTTGCTGACCTTTGCTTAGAATTACCACAAGCGAGCGCAGCCAATGCCGCGATAACTGGCAAAATGATTGATAATTTCATGTTTTTCCTTTATATCGATATCATTCTTTCAACTGGGGTCGCTCTGAACCGATCACCCCTTCAGGCCTTACCATTGATAGCCTACGCTACCACCCCAGTTTACGTCTTTACGTGTATTAACGCTGACACCGGTTTTAACAGACCATTTGTTGTTATCTGAGTTATGAGCATAACCCACGGCAATAGCCTGTTCATTGCGATAGCCACCTACCGTAGCAGAAACCATGCTCTTACCCTGCTTCATTCGGACGTTGCAAAGCAATCGCAGTCGCACCGGCGATACCTGCACGCAAATCCTTATTCATATCGTCCAAACGACTGCCAATACCGTTGACCCGGTTTTGCAAATTAGTGATCGCAATAGAGTTACCTGAGATACGTGCAGCAACTTGATACAGTTGGCTACCGTTAATCGCATCAGTACTGGGTTGCATTAATACGTGCCAGCAACAACATTAGTGATTGTGTCGTCTGGCTGTCAGCGCAGCCCACACTCAGCAGTATCCAGGATTCGCGCCGCAAAACCAGAAATACCGTTACCCGTCTACAGGTGCAGCACTATTTGCACCCACCGCCGCCTCAGTGGCGGAACCCGAACCGAGCGGCCACAGAATAATCATTACCGCAACGGCACCACGACCAACAGCAACAGAAGAAGCCTCGTGCTCGCTTGCAGTCCCGCAGCAACACTGGCGATCACCTGATGCAACAGAAGTACGTGCCTCGTTGGGTTACAGAACAATCTCCACTCTGCATCCGCAGCAGAACCCATCGCAGCAGCTGAAGTTCCAGCAGCCTTGATTTTGACCCGCAGCAATAGCATAAAGACCTTTGCCTGAGAACCTGCCCAGCGCAGATGCAATTCCCATCAGCACTGCTACCGGAACCAAAGGCCGTCGCAGAAAAAGCACTTGCATTGAAGAGGAACCAACTGCAGTACTGCTGTTACCGCTGGCGGATGCTTGACGGCCAATTGCAGTTGATGCATTGGCGGTCGCATTAGCACCTTGACCAAAAGCAGATGAAGCAATTTCCTTTAGCATTTGCACGGGAACCGATTGGGACTGCGCACGTACCATCAGCAGATACTCCGAACCAATAGCAGCTGAGCTTTTGGTCTTTTGCACTATTAACGCCGATAGCTACGCCGTACGGCGACCAGCTGCGCCATTACTGTCATCATTACTCAGCATGACCAACCGCCCATTGTCATTGTTACTCAGACAATTCGCAGTGACGTGACGAAGCGGAAACGAACCCTACCGCCATCAATGACAAGGCCATTGTTTTGGTTAAGCGGCAGTGGAAGCGATTCATGTGCTTTTGTAGTTTCATATTTTATCTCCTGATAAAAACACATAACGATAGTTATCGAAAAAGATCGAACCATAGATAATGCATATCCAAATATTATGATTGACAAATATTTGCCGCTCATCTAATATATGAACCACTCATCCAAGACTCTATAGATATATAACTGAATCTTTAATCTCTTGAAGGATAAATCAGTAAAATTCTAAGATCATGGATTGATCAGGAATCATATCAATCTGCATATGTTCAGATTATATATAGTTTTACCCACTTCCCATTTATTATATCGTAAGCTTCATACTCACTCTTCAAAATATTAATTATTTGCACCGTATTATTTGTCATCAAATATATAACTAAAACATAATAACAAAATACATGCTAAACAATTATTTTCTATAGTTACCATAAGATTTTTATAATGAAATTTTTACACCAATAATATTCAAAATTATTAAATAAAATTTTCTTAAAGAAATCTATTATTCATGTGAAATAGTTTTTGAAATAAATATTTACAAAATTTCATTATTTGATATTTTCCTACCGTGTTTTGTCCAATATCTCTAATACATGCCTAACAGTGTTGTTTTTTGACAAATTACGTCATGTTTTCAACTCATACTGATTTTCATTTCATGAAACGGATCAGTATCAGCCCTCTCCTCTGGGAAATCCTGATACAAGAAAAATAACGCACAGCAGTACCATTCAACAAAAGGTTTTCTTTACCGTACCCCTGATGGTTGATTGTATCACCAAACATTTTCGGTTACACCATTACGCAATGAGTTTACCCTACGGTACACAACATAGTAACGGTATTGAATCCTTCGAGAGCTATACAAAACATCTCTTGTTACACTTAACATACCGAAGCATACGTTTTACCAGCATTTAAAGAAACACTCCTCAACTCAATCACAGGTATAACGGTTTATACAAGGCACTGCTGAAAATGTTACGGAGGAGATCCCTAAAATAAATTTGGTTTTCCTAGCCCTACTTATGCATCTGCCCGCCATCATCTCTCCTTCAAGTTCATGCATTTTGTCCTGTTTTAGATTGAATCATCTATAATCCCTTCCTAATACTTTTCTATACGCCCCATTATATCTTGGAATATCATTATGATACGTTGGTTATATAATCAACTTTGGCATATCGCTCCTTTGTTTATCCGCCGTTATCTAAAAAAGAGAGCTATAAAAATCAACATCCTATTTTGGAACACTGGGATGAAAGATTCGGCATGAGTGCCCGTGCGTCATCCGATTTGGATTCACGCCGTTTCTGTCGGGGAAACCCGTACTGCGCAGCCACTCATCGAAGCATTACAGAACTATTTCCCAGATGTCCCTTTATTACTGACTCAAATGACACCGACCGGAAGGCATACGGCGCAAAACCCTATATCCCAATGCGCAATGCCGCTATATTTCTCACGACAAACCAGAATGGGTTGGGCAATTTAACCGACCATGCCCCTCGTTTCGGTATTTTTGATGGAAACAGAGTAGTGGCCGAACCTGATGCATATGTGTGCAGAAAAACAGGTGCCGCTCTTTTCTCAACGCCCGCCCTGTCTGATTCCAAAGTGGGATATTTTGAAAATACGCGGCTTGGTTGAGCCTGCCATGCGCACCTGAGCGCGGATGCTTTGCCCAAACACCGAAGATGCAGAACGGTTGTACTTCTGATTGGGGCTTCTAATGTCCACGTTTGCGGCAACACCAAATATGATGTATCGCTTCCCGAAGGATGAAAGCACTCTGCAGCCGCATTTAAAGAACGGATCGGCAACCGCCCTGTCGTCGTGTGCCAGCACCGTTTCTATAAAGGTCAGGACTGAGCGAAATGTTGCTTGAAGCATGGAAACGCTATAAAGGGGGATGCACTGCTAGCGATTATCCTCGACACCCCGAGCGTTTTCAGACGACCTTTTCCCTTGCGGAAGATATGGGCTACCGTGTGCAATATCGTAGCGATAACCTTCCTGTCAACAAAAGAAAACGCAAATATGGTCGGAGACAGCATGGGAGAACGTTTGCCTATTATTTGGCTGCGGATATTGCCTTCGTCGGCGGCAGCCCTGTTGATGCGGGCTGTCAGGGAATGTTATCGAACTGATTTCCTGCGGCATTCCGACCTTATTCGGTTGTTCAACCCATCTCGCCGCCGATGCCAAAGATGCCATCCCATGCAGGGGCGGCAGAACAGATTGGTACTATTGCAAAGATGGTACGAAAACCACATCATGGTTTACCAATCCATCGGAAAAAGAACGTTTCTCCCAAAAAGCCCTTTGAGTTTATCGGCAGCACCAAGGAGCAAGCAAACGCATGGCGGATCAAATCGCCAAAGCAGTCATCCGCCAATAAGTTATCCATCCTTCTTATTGCTAAAAGGTCGTCTGAAACACGATAACCCTCGTCTCAGACGACCTTTTCCCATGCCCCATCAAACAAAAACCGTTCCGACAAATGAAACGATCCGGAACGGTTTTGTATGATGATACTAATGAACTACTTAACGATAGCGATGTCCGCGATGAACTTGGCTCGCTGATAACGCCGCCCAATGCAGCGCCACCCAAAGTAGAACCGGTATCGCCGCCGATCAGGTTACCCGCTACACCACCCAATACTGCGCCGGTAGCGGTATTGCGTTGGGTTTGGTTCATACCTGCACATGCGCTCAAAGAAGCAGCGATAGCAATCAAGGTAACGGTTTTAGTCAAAGCCTTTTTCATGTTGTATTCTCCATCAGTGGGTTAAACAATCAGTGGCGACAGTATCTCACAAGGTTTCATTAATATGTCTTCGATAAGTAAAGTCTGTTTAAACTCGGATAACTTAACAGGGCGGACGGTTAGAAGCCCTTGATAAATCAGATAAATCAGATGAAATAAATGAAAAGGTCGTCTGAAACTGTCTGTTTTACCCACACACAGACCTTTCAGACGACCTCTTTTTCACCACTCAAACCGGCTTAAGGCGCGACCCGTTTACGGTTTGCCGCAGCCAAAAAGCGCGAGCATTTCTTCGGTGGTATCCCAGCCGATGCAGGCATCGGTAATGCTTTGCCCGTAAACCTCAGGCTTGTCCTGTCTGCCCTTCGACCAAATGGCTTTCCACCATCACGCCCATAATGTTGTCTTCGCCGTTTTCCAGTTGCGCGGCAACATCTTGAGCAACTTCCATCTGCCGTCTGTAATCTTTACGGCTGTTTGCGTGGCTGCAATCGACCATCAGCTTGGGTGACAAACCGACTTTTATCAATTGCTCCGCCGCCGATTTGACGTGTTCGGTGCTGTAATTCGGCTCTTTACCGCCGCGCAGGATAACGTGGCAGTCGGGATTTCCGCTGGTATGTACAATGGCGGAATGCCCTGCTTTGGTTACAGACAGGAAGTGATGTGGATGACTTGCCGCGCCAATCGCATCGATGGCGATTTTCAGATTGCCGTCCGTACCGTTTTTGAAACCGACCGGACAGGACAGGCCGCTGGCGAGTTCGCGGTGTACTTGGCTCTCCGTCGTCCGCGCACCAATCGCGCCCCAAGAAATCAAGTCCGCGTAATATTGCGGCGTAATCATGCCGAGGAACTCTCGTCGAAGCAGGCATGCCCATATTGTTCAGCGTCAGCAGCAAGCTGCCGCGCCTGACGCAGGCCGTAGTTGATGTCGAACGTGCCGTCCAAGTGCGGGTCGTTAATCAGACCTTCCAACCCACCGTCGTACGCGGTTTTTCAAAATACACGCGCATCACAATCAGCAATTCTTTTTCAGCTTCTTGCGCAACACCAGCAAACGTTCGGCGTATTCCAAGGCGGCTTTGGGGTCGTGGATGGAACACGGACCGATAATCGCCAACAGGCGGTTGTCCTTGCCGTGAACCAAATCGGCGATTTCATGCCGCGTACGGTGTACCAGCCCCGCCGCTTCCTCGAAAATCGGCAGCTCGTACAAATGGGCAATCGGCGGCAGCAGCTCTTTGACTTCTCTAATCTTAATGTCGTCGGTAGGGTATTGCTGGGTCATTGTTATTGCTTTCAAATTCAGATAAATTGAGGCATAGATTACCTTCTTTACCTGTTTTTCGAACAAGCCTTTTCCAATTACTTCAGCAATTTTATTTCATATGTATTTTAAAAGCATTAAAATCATAAAATATAAAAATATAAGCAATAATATTTCTATCAATCAAATTTAAAAAATCAAAATTGCCGACAAACTCTTCGACTCAACAGTACCAGCCCATATACCTATTACAATTAAATTTGAACAACAAAAGCTCAAACAATAAAAATGCTCGCATAACTGATAGCAATCCAACTCTGTATCATATATATGATATAGCCTCCACTGACATTCGAAATCCCAAGCAGCCAAGCCCACCTGAAATCCAGTTAAAAATACCGCATCCTTATTTTTCAGACGACCTCAAACCATGTTGGTACTCGAATCGAATCATCCTGCGATGAAACGGGCGTTGTACATGACACTCGAACGCGGCCTGTTGGCGCACCCATCTTCACACCCAAATGGCGATGCACGCCGAATACGGCGGCGTTGTCCCCGAACTTGCCAGCCGCGACCATATCCGTCGCGTCGTGCCGCTGACGCAGGGGCTGTTTGCGAGCAGGCGTTTCCTATGACGACATCGATGCCGTCGCCTACACCCGCGCCGGGTTTGGGCGGCGCGCTTCTGGCGGGTTCGGGCTATGCCAAATGCCCTGGCGTTTGCCTAGAACAAAACCCGTCATTCCATCCACCATCCTCGAAGGCATGTTTGCTCCTCCATTGTTGGCGGACGACAAACCCGATTTCCGTTCGTCGCCTCGCTGGTTTCGGGCGGGCACACAGTTTATGGCGGTGCGCGGCATCGGCGACTACACGTTGATGGGCGAAAGGCGATGACGGTGCGGGAGAGCGTTCGACAAAACTGCCAAACCTTAGGCTACCCGACCCCGGCGGCGCTGAAATTGTCCGAACTGGCGAAGCTGGGCAACTCGATGCCTTCTCGTTCCCGCGCCCCATGCCCATTCGCACGATTTGCAGATGAGCTCTGGTTTGAAAACCGCCGTGCTGACCGCCGTCGAAAAGTCCAGCGCCGAAAACGGCGGCGAAATTCCCGAACAAACGCGCAACGACATCCGCCGCGCGTTTCAAGACGCGAAGCATTGACGTCCTCGCCGCCAGCCAAAAAGGCCTTGTTGGATACCGATTCAGAACTTTGGTCGTCGCGGGCGGCGTCGGGGCAAACTGGAAGCTGCGCGACGAATTTCCGCCTGAGCGTCAAACAGCCGTCATGAAAAGGCAAAGCCTAAGCCTGTGGAAGAAAAAGATCAAGGTCTGCTTCCGCCCATGCACATACACCGACAACGGCGCGATGATTGCCTTCGCCGGCGCGATGAGGCTGCAGGAGCGGCAGCCCGTCGGCGCGTTCAACGTCAAACCGCGCTGGCCGCTGTCGGATATTGGAAATAGTTCGGAACAAAAGAAAAAGGTCGTCTGAAAACTTGGATTTGGGCTTCAGACGACCTTTTAAAGTATCTCTATTACTCGATATGTCCTTGCGGCAACTCCTGTTTTTCAACTGTCCACTGACTTTCTGCCGTCTCTTGCTCTTTGAACACGTCCTGTCCTCCTTGTTCTTTAAATATTTCGTCCGTTTAACAACTCTGGTTCTCCACCTGATTTTCCCGTTGCCAGCAATAACTCCTGCTACGCAAAGATTCTTGCCTTTCAATAATTCTGCTGACGTAAAGACTCCTGCTCTTTCAGCAATTCCTGTCGGCGTAAAAGTTCTTGTTCCTTCAACAAACTCCTGCCTACGCAAAGACTCCTGCTCTTTCAGCAATTCCTGTTGGCGTAAAGTTCTTGCCTTTAATAACTTCTGCTCACGCAAAGAACTCCCGCTTCAGCATTCCTGTTGACGTAAAAAGTTCTTGTCCTTCAACAACTCCTGCTTACGCAAAGACTCTTGTTCCTTCAGTAAATTTTTGTTGATCCAGATTGTCGCTCTTGAGGTTGTTCCCTGACCTTCAATCTGTTTACTTTTCTTGCTGCATGCAACATTTTCACCTTTTTATATACTCTGCCCTTTTTCCATATGGCCGATAATATTCAACCAGATCACCATTCCATCTGACGAAATAACCCCTGTCTTGTTCATATTTCGGACAAGGCGTACTACCAAGATATCTCCTTCCGAACAGTAACTCAAATACAGTTTTCACCTTTTTCACATACCCCTTCACTCACCGCTGCCACTGACCGTCTGAACGACCTTCATGCCATTCGCCCGTAATTATATATTTTTGGCGATTATATTGAAAATACGTACTGTAAACACCATCCGAATATCACGAACATACCCCCAACTACCTGTAAAATCAGCAGATATTGCATTACCCACAAGTAAAGCGGCATACACCCCAAAAATATATTTTTTCATCGCAACCTTTTTATTTGATAAATAATAAATGTTTTGGAATTTTATGACGTTACAGGTGGCGTCTCATGCCATTCAAGATGAAATTCGGCAGGGCATTTTCACAATGATAAAAGGTCGTCTGAAAATTTTTCAGACGACCTTTGACAAACAGGGAACGCGATTATGCGTTGCCTTCTTGTTGTTGCTGATACTGGCTTCGAGAGTCGATCGAGCGAGCAGTACAGGGCGGGAAGCCGGCGCGGGTTACGCTGGTGGAAATGGCTTCGCGTGCGTAAGGGAAGAGGATGTTCGGGCAGGCTACGCCTAAAGAGCATGTTGAACGTCTTCTTCAGGGATGTTTTTCCAGACGGAAGATGCCGCTTTGGGTTACTTCGTTGAGGAACATGGTGCGTTCGGCGTTGAGTTTGGCGGTTACGGTAACGGTTACGTCAACATTGTAGTAGCCGTCTTCCAGCTCTCTCGCTGTTGGTGAAACGCGCATATCGACTTCAGGCTCGCCTTGTTCCAAGAAGATTTGGGGGGCGTTGGGCACTTCCAAAGACAGGTCTTTGACGAACAGGCGCTCAATGCTGAATACGGGTTGCAATTCTTCGCTCATTTTTGTTTTTCCTAGGTGGGTTTAAAGTTACGGGTTTAATAGAATCCAGCCTGCCTTCGCGGTGCAGGCCTGTACAAATCAGCGAAACCGCCGACGTGGGTATCGCCGATGAAAATTTGAGGTATGCTGCGCTGCCCTGAAAAGCTGCTGCATTTCGGCAAAGGCTTCGGGGCTGCGGTCGACGCGGATTTTCGTTGATTTCGGCGACGCCCAGCGAATGCAGCAGCTTTTTAGCCATGGTGCAGTAAGGGCAGAACGCGCCTAGTACATCGTAACGGTTTGCATGATTGTTTTTCAGAGTTCTAACGGGGTTCACTATATGGGCATATGGTTTATTTTAGATACTGAAATCGGCTATTTTGCCTGAATCTTTTGTTTTCAGGGCGTAAGGGCTGCCCGCGCCCAGTCGCCAAAACGCCGTTTTTAAAGTATGATAAACGACAATCCGAACCGCTTTTTGCCATTTATTTTCAATAAAACCGACGGCAAGCGGATGGTGGATTAGAAATTTGAGTCAGAACAGCGACACAATCAGTCGATCATTCAGGATTGGGCAAAAGCAAAACCAGGCTGGTTCAAATTTAATCTACATATATTTCTTATTAAAAATCAGGAACTAAAACCATGCTTTTCGAACTCTATCCCGAAGGACGCTATCCGTCCGCCCGAAACCGTGCTCGTCAACATTACGCCGCAGGAAACGCGCGTGGCGGTAGTCGGAAGAAAACAATATTCAGCGAACTGCATATAGAGCGCAACAGCGGCCATAGTCTGGTCGGCAATATTTATCTGGGCGTGGTGCGCCGCGTGTTGCCGGGAATGCAGAGCGCGTTCATCGACATCGGCTTGGAACGCGCCGTGTTTCCATATCGTCGATGTCCTCGAACAACGCCGCAACCCCGAAGAAACCCAACGCATCGAACACATGCTGTTTGAAAGGACAGTCGGTTTTGGTGCAGGTTATCAAAGACCCGATCAACACCAAAGGCGCGCGCCTTTCCACTCAAGTTTCGCTGGCCGGGCGTTTCTCGTCCACCTCCGCAGGAAGACCACATCGGTATTTCCCAGCGCATCGAAGACGATGCCGAACGCCACAGCCTGCGCGAGCGCCCTGACTAATCTATTGCCCGAAGACGCGTGCCATGGCTACATTATCCGCACCAACGCCGAAAAACGCCACCGACGAGCAGCTTCAGTCCGACATCCACTACCTGACCAAAGTGTGGAACACATTCAAGAACAAGTCGAAAACCCAACCGCCGGAAACCCTGCTTTATCAGGATTTGCCTTTGAGCCTGCGCGTGTTGCGCGATATGTTCAGCCTCGACACGCAAAAAATCCTGGTCGATTCAACCGAAAACCACCGCCGCATGACCCGTTTCGCCGAGCAATACGTCCACGGCGCATTGGGCAGGATAGAGTTGTTCAAAGGCAGAACGCCCGCTGTTTGAAACCCACAACGTCGAGCAGGAAATCAGCCGCGCCCTGCAACCGCGCGTCAACCTCAACTTCGGCAGCTACCCTGATTATCGAGTCCACCGAAGCCATGACCACGATAGACGTGAACACCGGCGGCTTCGTCGGCGCGCGCAACTTCGACGAAACCATCTTCCGCACCAACCTCGAAGCCTGCCACACCATCGCCCGCGAATTAAGGTTTGCGCAACCTCGGCGGCATCATCATCATCGACTTCATCGACATGGCGCAGGAAGCGCACCGCGAAGCCGTGTTGCAAGAGCTTGCCAAAGCCCTCGCCTTCGACCGCACCCGCGTTACCCTCAACGGTTTCACCAGCTTGGGTTTGGTCGAGCTGACCCGCAAACGCTCGCGCGAAAACCTCAGCCAAATCCTCTGCGAACCCTGTCCGTCCTGCCAAGGCAGGGGTCGTCTGAAAACGCCGCAGACCATCTGCTGCGAAATCCAGCGCGAAATCGTCCGCGAAGCCCGCCGTTACGACGTGCAGTCCTTCGCATTCTTGCTGCGCCCTAACGTCATCGACCTCTTCCTCGACGAAGAATCGCAATCGCTGGCGATGCTCATCGACTTTATCGGCAAACCGATTTCGCTGGCAGTCGAAACTGCTTACACGCAGGAACAGTACGATATTGTGTTGCTGTAAAGACAAAAGGTCGTCTGAAAACGGAATCAGGGTTTTCAGACGACCTTTTCAAAAATCGACAGACCATTCAAACGCAGTATTCCTTTAGAAGAAAAATGTCCACCAGCACCCCGGCAGAACCCACGCCGAAGGAAACCCAATCAAGTACGGAAAAAGCAACAAAGGTCGTCTGAAAACCAGCCGCCCCTTTCAGACGACCTCCCGCTAAACCCTTCCTAATTTTCCCCTGCTATCCTTCCCTGCTGATTAAGGAGAACACCATGCGCGTATTGCTTTGCAGAAGACGACCACATGATTGCCCTAAGCCGTAGCCGCCAACCTCAAAGACAGCGGCTATGCCGTCGACTGGGTCAAAACGGCAGCTAAGTTTCTACCGCCCTTCAGGCATAGAACTACGACTTGCTGCTGCTCGACCTCGGACCGCCCGGCAAAGACGGCTGGACGTCCTCACTCAAATCCGACACGAAGGCAGCAAACCCCGTCCTCATCGTAACCGCCCGCGACGACCTCCACAGCCGCCTCAACGGACTGGACGGCGGCGCCGACGACTACATCGTCAAACCCTTCGACATGGCGGAGCTGCAAGCCCGCATGCGGGCCGTCCTGCGCCGCCACAGCGGCCACAGCCAAACCCTATTAACCAACGGCGCGCTCACCCTCAACCCCGCCACCTACCAAGTCGAAGTCAAAGGACAAGACAAACCCGTCCTCCTGAGCAACAAAGAATTTGCCGTTCTCAAGCCCTGATGATGCGTCCCGGCATCATCCCTCTCCCGCAGCGACCTTGAAGACAAAATCTACGGCTGGGGCGAAGAAGTCGAGAGCAACGCCGTCGATTTCCTCATCCACGCCCTACGCAAAAAGCTCGGCAAAGAACACATCCAAAACGTACGCGGCGTAGGCTGGCTGGTCGCCAAAGAGGTCGTCTGAAACCCCAATCCGCGCATCCATGCCCGCCATGCCATAATCAATATAGTGGATTAACTTTAAATCAGGACAAGGCGACGAAGCCGCAGACAGTACAGATAGTACGGAACCGATTCACTTGGTGCTTCAGCACCTTAGAGAATCGTTCTCTTTGAGCTAAGGCGAGGCAACGCCGTACCGGTTTAAAGTTAATCAACTATAGCAAAACCTAAAACAGCCTCACCAAACACACTATGCATCACTTCATCCAGACCCTCAAACAATCCCTGCAAGTCCGTATCAGCATCGCCCTGATACTGATGTTCCTGCCTTTGTCCATCATCGCAGGCGCATTCTCCTATTACCAAACCTACCATGAAGCCGAAGAGCTTCAGGACGACCTGTTGCGCCAAACCGCCGCCTACATCAACCCCAAAACCACCGACTACACAAAAATAGTGGCGAGAAAACCACATCCTCATCCAAACCTTCGGACAAGAAGACACCGTCCCTTTGTCCGACACACTCGGCGAAGGATTCCACACCATCAAGGGTAGCGTTGATGACGATGATGACGAATACCGCGCCCACATCCGCCAAACCCCGCAAGGCAAAATCGCCGTACTCCAAGAAACCGAATACCGCGACGACCTCGCCGCCACCGCCGCCTACCAAAGCGTCCTCCCGCTGCTCATCGCCCTGCCCCTCATGATCCTGCTGACCGTGTGGATCACCTACCGCGCCATGCGCCCCGTCAAAACCCTTTCCGCCTCCCTCGGCAAACGCCGTTCAGACGACCTCTCGCCGCTGGACGGAGAAGGCGTAGCCAGCGAAATACAAGGCTTCGTTACCGCCATCAACCAACTGCTGCAACGCACAGGGCGAAAAACATCCGCCGCCAGCAACGCTTCATCGCCGATGCCGCCCACGAACTGCGCAGCCCCCTGACCGCCCTCTCCTTCAGGCAGAACGGCTCACTAAGCTTCCCCAATCGGACTGAGCCCGCGAGCAGACCGGACTCATCCTCCAAAGCATACAGCGCAACCGCCACCTGCTCGAGCAGCTCCTGACCCACGCCCGCGCCCGGCTCCGAAACCCAACGCAACCTGACCGATATCAGCCTGCAAGCCCAGTTCCGCCGCGTGCTGCAAGAACTCATGCCCCTCGCCCTCGACAAACAGCAAGACATCGGCGTCGCCGTCGAAAAACGACCTGCGCATCCGAGCCGACGACACCGAAATCTACACCTCATCAAAGACCTTCACCGACAACGCCATCCGCTACACCCCCGCAGGCGGCCGCATCGACATAGGTTTCAGCGAGACTGACCACCCTCACCATCTGGGTGGAAGACGACGGCCCCGCATCCCCGCCGCCGAACGCAGCTGCGTAACCGACGCCTTCTACCGCATCCTCGGTGACGGAACAGCAAGGCACCGGACTCGGACTCTCCATCGCCGACGCCATCGCCAAACGCTACGGCGGCAAACTCATCCTCGCCGACAGCCGCAACTTCGCCCACGGCCCTGCTGATACAGGCGGAATTGGATAAAAAGGCTGCTCAAAGCAGACTAAACACAAAAAGGTCGTCTGAAAAACATTGAACTGTCTCAAATCTTGGACACTCATAAAAGCCTATTCAGGCGCTCTGTGCAAGCTGGGTTCTGTATGCGACAGGACTCAGCTTTTTCAATCTCAAACTACAACGCTCCGGTTGTAGTAATCCATATAGTCATCTATCTGCTTCATCAATTCATCTACCGTCAATTCACCTGCGTTATAGAAACACTCCGTCTTCAACACCGCAAAGAAGCTTTCCATCGGCGCATTGTCCCAACAGTTCGCCTTTCGCGACATGCTGAACCATGGAATGCTCCGCAAGCAATTCCTATACCCCCGCCGTACGGTACAGCACACCTTGGTCCGAATGCAGCATCGTTCCTTTATCAGTCAGATGGGGTGCGGCTTTTTCACTTTCCTTCCACCATTTCGCTGTTGGCATTGCGGGCTGCATCGTAGGCGACGATTTTCCCGGTTGAACAAGTCCAAGATTGGCGAGAGGTACAGGTTTGCCGTCCTTCCTTTGAGTTCGGTAACGTCGGTCAGCCATTTTTCGCTGGGCTTTTCGGGCTTTGAACCGGCGTTTGAGGAGGTGTTCCGATATCTCGCCCATGGCGGGATGGCGGTAGGCTTTTTCGCCCGTATGAGGGCTTTCAGTTCCAACTGCTTCATCAACCGCGCCGCTTTTTGCGGTTCCAACTCAATGCTGCGGCAATGCGCCTTGTCCGTAGCGTCCTTTATGCCGCCGGTAGGTTTCGACAAGGAGGGCTTTGTCGGCTGCGTCAGGGGTCGGGTCGGTCTTAGTGATGGTAGTAAAAGCTGCTTTTTGGGCAGGTTTGCGATGTGCAGCAGGTATTTGAGCGGGTGTTGCGCCCTCAGTGTTTGGACGGTTTGGCTTTGTCCTTTTCGGTCCGCTTTTTGGCTGAGGGCTTTTTAACTCCTTTAGGGTAGGCGACCTCTGCGCATATAGCACAACCTTCAATAAGCTCTGCCTGCGTTTTTTCTTGGTCAGGGTTTATCTGCGATGAAGGGGTTTTTGCGGTGTTGGGGCATGGTTTTGGATTGAGGATGTTCGAGTGTGCCGATGCCGCCTTCTTGATAGGCGCGTATCCATCGCCGCAGGTGGGTTCTGGAAATGCCGTAGTGGTCTGCGGTACGCTGCTGGCTGCATATATGCAGATAGTGGAGTACGGCTTGGTATTTGAAGTGTAATGTATATTTGTTTTCATAAAAACTGCACCTTTGTGAGTTGGAGGGATGTCCAACTTTTGGGGTGCAGTTCACATCTTTCAGACGACCTTATTACCAATAATCTCCCTGTGCCGCAAAGTCCATACTAGAGGTTCTAACTATGTGGTTTACAGCAAAAACGGTATAAACCTGTTTTTCACACGCGATTTATATTCCCTGTATTGCTCATTTCGGCTAAGCACCTGTTCTTCATAATTCATGCGTAAAAACCGAAGCAGATACAATAGGGTCAACACTTCAACATTCCACAATGAGAAATTATTGAGTAGAAACGCCACATGCCCGATGAAATAGCTGAAATAAATCGGATGTCGTACCAAGCGATAAGGGCCGGTATCCACCACGGTTCGACAGGCAGGTAAAAGCCCGAAGCTCCTTCCCAGATAAATTTTTGGCATAAATCTGCCAACAGATACCGAAAACGAGCAAGACAGATGCAGCATTATCGGAAATCAATTTGATGCTGCCACCCAAAGCAATGGCAAAAATAAAAAGTTGCCCCCATCGTTGCCAATACGGGTAAAGGAGAGAAATTCGAGTATCCGTAAATTTAGAGAAAACCACGAGAAAAACCGTAATACACTCCCCTCACCAACAACAGCAATACGACTGATTTCCTGTCATCATATAATTTTTTCTAAAACGGTTTTGATAAAATAACTCAAAGCCGTGACTGCCATTATTTTTCATGGTCAGCTCCAAGGCAAGCTGCCTATAATTCAGCTCATCATTTTCCCTTTATTGATATTTTTAAGCAGATAATGCAGGTTTAGTTGGCTTCAACCCAATCTACCCTAACCTGTAGCGTGAGCTCTGCCCGCGAATCAAACCCTATTTCGTAGACGACCCTTTACCCGCCATTTTTCGTGGGCAGAGCCCACGCTACCCTTCACACCGGTAAAACCAAAGGTCGTCTGAAAAACGCTTTTTCAGTAGGTCGGACTCTTGAATCCGACATTTTCAAACATCCCCCATCATTGAAAAGCGGTAAAACATAAAACGTTTGTCGGATACAAGTATCCGACCCTACCCATCATATTTAATGCTGAAAATCCATTGCTTCCACCCCAGTGCTTTGGGTAAATCCCTGTTTCACATAACGATGGAAAGTAGAAAACGGCCAATCGGAAAACCTCGATCGACTATAGCTATGCTTTACAGGATTAAAAATGTAGATAATTGAAATGATGGATAAAGTCCGTTTCATCACGAATGGTATGTTCCAAAACCTTTTGCCAAAGCCGATATTCCCTTCCAATCAAATATTGGCTGTACCGTTTAACTTTGCCGCCAACGTTCTGAATAAGCGGCATCATTTTCGAGGAAGACGCCAACTGTATGCAGATGGTCGGGCATCAGCACCCATGCCTCAATTTCAAACGGATACCGCTCCGAACCGTCATTACCGCCTGCCGCAAAAGCCGAACGCACCTTTTCATCAGTCAGGATTTTTGTCGTTTATCAGTAACCACCGTAAAAGCTAAAGGTACCGCCCGTTTGATAAAAGCGTCGGTATCGCATGAATTCCCTTTTTAATTAGATTTTTGTTTTTAAGAAAGATTTTTGTCGGATACAAGTATCCGACCCACGTCAAAACCGAACAATTCATGGTAGGTCGGATTCTTGAATCCGACATTCCAATCATTCCCAAATTTCGCAAGATGCGAACATCGGTTCTTTTTGTCGGATACAAGTATCCGACCCACGTCTTTAATTACAGCGACAGCAGGTCGCCTTGGCATGAAGCGGTGCGTAATTCTTTGTCCACGTCCGTACCGCATTCCCATACTCCCATCCACGGTATAGCGGATACTGATTTTTATTGGCGATTTTGTCGTTTACGCCACCGTTTTTGAAAGTAACGGTCAGCAGGCATTGGGTTTCAGTCTTTTTCAGAGCGACGTCGTTGACGAAACTTGCCTGTATGCATCGCTGGAGGTAAACCAGGGTTTGCGGTATCGCAAGCATTGATGCCCTCGGTAGAAATAGTCTCGACCAGCGGGCTTTTCAGACCGGCAAGGATTTCATGCCCTTCAGTTGCCTGCGCCTTGGCGGTATAGTTACCGAACAATGGCAGGCGATAGCGGCTAAGCATGCCGAGAATAGCACGACGATCGTCAGTTCGGTAATGGTAAACCCTTTCGTTTCATGACGACGACCTTTAATGAAGTGAGTTTGGAACAGAACTCGTTTGCCTGATTTGATTTGTTGAATAGATGGTAGAAAAAGCCGCCAAAGCGGGCTTTGTTATTTCATAGCGATTTATAAATGTTAGCTGTTATTGAGCGCGGGAGTAGCAGCGGCGGCAGCAGCAGCAGCGACGAAAGCAGCAGGCGCTACGTTGTCAGCCAGGTTGGTGAGTCTGCCTAAGCCACCAGTTGCAGGAGTCAGGGCTCATGGTAATAGTTTTCCCAGCTACTTTATCATTGACACCTTTATCAGCGGCTTTGAAGGTAGCATGTCAAAGCACAAGTCGCAGCATCACCAGTTCCTTTACCAGCCGTAGGTGCAGTACCACCATATTTACCTTCACGCACAGAAGCAGTGTACCAAGCAGCGTCATTAGCTACAAAGCTTTTTGCATTACTGTCGCAGCCACTGCCTCAACCAAAGGCGTTTTCATACCGCCCAAGAGTTCGTAGTCTTCAGTCGCTTGCGCGCGGGCGATGTAGTCGCCGTACATAGGCAGGGCGATGGCGGCCAGGATACCGATAATTGCTACGACGATCGATCAATTCGATCAGTGAAACCTTTTTGGATTGCTTTCATTTAATAAACCCAGTTTAAAAAGTGTTGTGAATAAAAAAATGTTTGTTGTTAAAAACCGTAATGTGTAGCTCTTGTTTTATGAGTAAAACCATCAAGTAGAAGGAATATACAGCTTCGGGTTGGCTTCGTTGCTTCGTTTCCTTGCCGGACGTAATGTATCAAGCAGAGGATGTGCTAAGCTTGGATTTTCTGGGATTTTTGTGAAAATATTTTGTAATTTTATGTTTTTAATAGGTTTTAAATTTGTTTTTGAGGATGTTTTCGGGCAGATTCGAGCTTTTTATGACGTGGATTTTTAGGAATATGACGTGTTTTGTCATTTTTGAGAGGAACCGCTTTATGTCATATGACGTATTTTCGTCTGCTGTTTTAAACCTATTTCAATAATATTGAAATAGGTTTGATAAACGGTATATTTTTATACAAGCGGTATTTTGAAATTTTTATATTTTTAATGTGCTGATTTTATGTTGATTTTTATAGACTCACTCGATAAACGGGCTTTAATTCGGATAATCGGTTATTCTTAAAATTAAATGACAAATATTTAGTTTATTTTTGAACGTTTGGTTTGACTAAAAACGCCGCTCTGAAAATATGGCGGGTTTACCGGTAAAACATAAACGCCCTGTCGAAACCAATATTTCCGGCAAACCGCATCCGTGGGCAAAGCCCACGCTACAGTAAACTCCTGAATATTTCTGAAAATCAGAGTTCGATTTCTCGCCTGCGCGGGAATGACGGAAAAAGTAGGTTGGGATATGGAACCATTTTTCAGACGACTTGCGGGTATCTGCAATCGGCTGACGCAGCGTGGGCTTTGCCCGCGAGAATATATAGAGACCTGTCGCAACTGATATTGTCGTAAACCATATCCGTGGACAAAGCTCTACGTTACGGTAATCGCTGAATTTTCTGAAAAATCAGAGATCTGAATTCCCGCCTGCGCGGGAATGACGGCACGGTTGGCAGGGATGGGAACTGTTTTTCAGACGACTTGCGGGTGTTCGAAAGCGGCTGACGCAGCGTGGGCTTCGCCCGCGATTTATCCGGAAAACTTCAGACGACTTTCTTTTTGACCCGTTATTTTTCGTGGGCAAAGCCCACGCCACAATGTAAGTCGATAAGCAAAAGGTCGTCTGAAAACTTGTTTCAGACGACCCTTTTTCTAAAAACTATCTACATCGCTACGGCTGCCGCATATATCCGATAAACCGTTAACCTGCCCGTTACTGCAGCTATTTCTCTCAATGTCCAAAATATCAGATTCGGAGAATCCGACCACATCTGAAAATCAGGGGTCTGATTCCCGCCTGCGCGGGAATGACGGCGCATTAAAGTAAAAATGGCGGGATCGTTTTTCAGACGATCTCCACACACCCAAATACCCTTCCCTGCTGGCAAGTCATCACTGCCAGATGCGCCTCGACGATTTCGAGTTTTGTTCAATCAGCATCGGGGCGATTTCGCGCGCTTGTTCCAAGAGTGCAGGTCTTCTTCGAGGTTGGCGAAGCGCAGCATGGGACGCCGCTTTGGCGCGCGCCGAGAAATTCGCCGGGGCCGCGGATGTTGAGGTCTTGGCGGGCAATTTCAAGCCGTCGGTGTATTCGTAAAAATGACTTTTCAGCCGTGCTTTGGCGAGTTCGCTCAAGGGTTCGGCAAACAGGGGACGCACACGCTTTCTGCCGCGCGCGCCTCACCCGCCCGCGTAATTGGTGCAGCTGCGCAGCCCATGCGCTCGGCGTGTTCGATGACCATCAGGGCGGCGTTGAGCACATCACGCCGACTTCGATAACGGTGGTGGCAACCAAGACATTCCAGACTGGCCTGTGGCAAACTCTGCCATGACTTCGGCTTTTTCCGGCGGCCTTCATGCGCCCGTGTACCAAGCCGATGTTGAGTTCGGGCAATGCCGCCTGAAGCTGCTCAAGGGTTTCGGTAGCGGTTTGCAGTTGCGAGGGTTTTCGCTTTCTTCAATCAGCAGGGCAGACCCAGTATGCCTGCTGCCCTTTCGGCAGATGTTGAGACGCAGCCTTCGACTTCGGCGCGGCGGACGTTGTTGACGAGGCGGGTTTTTAATCGGGGTGCGCCGGGCGGCAATTCGTCGATGACGGACACGTCCAAGTCGGCGAAAAACTCATGAGCGACGCGTACGCGGGATGGGCGTGCGGACATCATCAGCTGGTGGACGTCGCGCCCTTTGACCCCCTGAGGGCGAGGCGTTGGGCGACGCCGAGCGGTGTTCGTCACAGTCCTAGCCGTTTTGAACTCGACGTCGTCTGAAAACAGGGCGTGCGTGCCGACAGCGATTTTGACGGTGCCGTCGGCGAGTTTGGCTGGCTTCGTCTTTGGCTTTTTGCGCTGGCTGCCGGAAAGCCAGACGACTCAGATCCTAAGGTTCGAGCCATTGTTTGAACTTGATAATGCTGTTCGGCAAGGATTTCGGTCGGTGCCCGTCACAGCCGCCTGCGCGCCGGATTCGATGGCGGTCCAGCGCGGATAAGGCGGCGACGATGGTTTTGCCGCTGCCGACATCGCCTTGCAGCAGGCAGTGCGTAGGGGTGGGTTTGCGCCATATCGCGGCGGATTTTCGGACCGACCCTTTCTTGCGCACCAGTCAGGGCAAACGGTAAGGCGTGGCGCAGGGCTTGGGTCAGCGTACCGTCGCCGCCCAATGCCGCCGCCGTGCCGCTGACGCGCTTCTGCCGCGCCAGCCGCATGAAAGCTGTTGCGCCAAAAGTTCGTCGAGTCGAGCCGCCCATGCGGGGAGCGCGCCGTCGGAAAGCCTGGTGGATGCGTGAAGCTCGGCGGCGGCAGATACAAAAGCGCGAGGCTTTCCGGCGAGGTGCGAGCAGTTTCAGACGACCCAATCAAGGCATCGGGCAGCGTGTCGGCACGCGTGTAACGTCTGAATGATGCGATGCGCAAAGTGGGCTGGTTCGAAACCGTTTACGGTCGGATAAACAGGCGTGAGGCTTTCCGCCAAACCGCCGCCCTCGGCATCGCGGATTTTGGGATGAATCATCTCGTCGCCGTGAAATCCGTGTTTGATTTCGCCCACGGCGCGGATGCGTTTGCCGACCGCCATCTGCTTCTGATGGCTGGCATAAAAGTGGATGAAACGCAGAAAAAGGACGCTGCCGGAACCGTCGGCGATTTGGACAATCAGCTGCTTGCGCGGTTTGAACGTTACTTCTGATGAATAACTCGCCTCGACCTGACACGGCACGCCGATCAGCGCATCCTTAATCGGCATGATGTGCGTCTCGTCCTCTCATAACGCAGCAGCAGATGCAAAACCAAATCCCATGCGGTATGGAGGTTGAGTTTGTCGAGCTTCTGGCGGAAACGTCAGTAATTTTGAGCTGTTTCTGAGTTTCGGGCGTCATCATGGCTTTTGTCGCTTAATGGCGCGTATTTTAGCTAATGTAGGGAAGAGGTCGTCTGAAAGGAGGTTCGAGACGACCTTTGAGTGCGATACTGGCAAGCGAGGCTTGAGAAATTTACCCATAACGTCATTCCGCGCAGGCGGGAATCTAGATTCGGACTTCAGAAAGATTTTACAAAGTTGCCGTGATGTCAAATCTCTAGATTCCCGCCTGCGCAGGAATGACGGCAGCAGATTTCTGTCGCAATCACTATAAACCGTCAAATTCAAAAATCCGTCCACCCTGCCACTTTCAGACGACGCTTGATAAAAAGCAACGGATAAACCGTTGCTTTTTGTTAAACCTGCAAATCTCACAAACTGCCCAACACAATACGCAACTTCGCGGCGCAGGGTTCGGCTGCACCCCACAGAGACTGGTCGCCGACGGTGAACGCGCTGATGTATTCGCCGCCCTGCCGCAGTTTGCGGATGCGTCCGACGGAACGGACAGCGTACCAGTTACTGGCGGGCGTCAGCTCACTGAGATGCTGGCTTCTTTTTCATTAGGGATGACTTTCGCTCGAGTCGTTTGCGCCTGCCAAAATCGTCGATTTCGAAACGGGCAGGTCTTTTTCAGCTTCAGGGCTGATGCGGCTTGGCGGCAGCGCATGAGAGCCGATGCGGACGCACAAGCCGTCGATTACGGTCGGATTGTCGCTGCGACCGAGGATTTTGTTGGTTTCCACGCCGCCTTCCATTTCTTCTTTGGACCGACCGTTGCCCAAATCTACATCAATCCCACGAATCAGGCTGCCGGCGGCTGGTACGCCGAAGTTGGCTTTCGGATCAGTCTTCGCTGCGCAGGAAATCGGACACTTGCGGTCAGATGTCGAGAATCGCGCTGGAAGGATCGACGAGCTCGTCCGCACTTTGGCGTGAATCGCGCCCATGCCGCTGATGAGTTCGCGCATGTTTTTCGCGCCGCGCCGGATGCGGCGGTAGGTCATGCTGGTCGCCATTCGACGATCGTTTGGAACAGGCGCCCAGCGCCATCAGCATCAGGAGACGGTGCAGTTTGCCGCCGATGTAGTTTTTCACGCCGTTTTGAGGCGCTTTGTCGATGACGTTGCGGTTGACAGGGTCGAGGACGATAATCGCGGCGTCTTTCACGCACGGAGGACGCCCGCGTCAATCCAGTAGCCGTTCAGCGCTGTGTCAGCAGGGGTTGGAATACGGATTCGTGTAATCGCCCGCCTTGGCAGGTTACGATGATGTCCATGTTTTGCGGCTGAGCAACGTCGTTCGCGTCAATAATGTTTTAGCCGCCTGACCGAAATCAGGTGCCGCGCCGCCGACGTTGGATGTGGTGAAGAAGAACGCTTCAGGGAATGCGGGCGAAGTCGTTTTTCTTCTTTCACGCTGCATCAAAAACCAGAACCGACCATGCCGCGCCAGCCGACAGAACCTACTTTTCATATTGAGCTCCTTAGGGGAAGTGTTAGCAAATTTCTGAATAGGGGGATGCGAGATCAGGGGAAAGGAAGAGTTTTAAACCTGTTTGAGTGCAAATGTAAAAGTATAGCCGATTCACTACAAACCGGAATGACAGCGCCGGCCTCAGTTTAAAGCCATCCACCTGTATTACTATATATATTCAAAACAATCCCTCTAATTCTTGAGCATTCGCCCGTTCGACCTCTTTTCCACGCGTCGAAAAATCAGGCTGCCATCGTTGTCTTTCAACAGTGTCGCGTCGAGCTCACGCCGCCAAGTGCGGGCGTTTTTCAGACCGTGCATCAGCCCGAGGCTGTGGCGGACGATGTGGCGCAGATTGTGCCGCGTCCGGCTTCGTTGGAAACTGGCTGTATGTGTGGGGCGCTGCACCAAATCGGCGTATTCAATCGGGCTGCGGGTGTCGCCGTAAAACAGCCTGTCCCATTCGTGCATGACCATCGGAGTTGTGGTACGCCTCACGTCCGACCGTACGCCGTCAACGTATTGCAGATGTCCGGCGATTGCTTCTCGTTGGTGGTGATGCGCCGTTGATGATGATTTCGGCTCGAGACTCTTTTTCAGGCGGTAAACGTAATCGTATTTCAACGGCGGAACATCGCGGTTTTTCTTTGGGAGAGTCCGTCCAACCATGCGTTGCGGGCGTGGACAATGAAAGGTTTTGCAGGCGGTTTTGTCGCGCAGCGCTGCCGACGAAATCGGCGATGGTTTGGTATTCGGTCTGCCTGTCGACGCCGATGCGGTGTTTGACGGTAACGGGGATGCCGACCGCGTCCTGCATGGCGTTTGAGGCAGTCGGCAACCAGCATGACTTCGTTCATCAGACACGCGCCGGACGAGGCCTTTCTGTACGCGCGGGCGGGGCATCCCCAGTGAGGTTGACCTCGTTGTAGCCGTATTCTTCGGCGGCTGGCCGCTTTCGCCAAATCGGACGGGTCGCTGCCGCCCGATTGCGGGGCGACGGGCTGCTCGCCTTCGTTGAGCATCAAAAAGCGGTCTTTGTCGCCATAGACGATGGCGCGCCGGAATTGACTCATTTCGCTGTAAAAGCCATGTGTGCGGGTAATCTGGCGGGCGAGGTGGCAGTGGTGGCGGTCTGTCCAGGTCGAGCATGGAGGCAACGGAAGGCGGCGGGGCGGGAGGTTGGTTTGCGGCATATCGGTCTATCCGGCGAGATTAAAAATAAAAATGACTGCCTATTATTTTTCGTCTCAGCGGAATTTCAAACTTGAAACGGCGGCAATCTTTGGGCATCCCTAATCCCAATACCGGCTTTAGGTTTCTACCGGTACAGGAACGGCATGATGACTGTTTTTCCTTTTGAGTTTTATATAGCTGGTTCCAGCATTTCGGACTGCGTTCTTTATCAATGGATTATCAAGTCGTCTGAAAAAGACCATTCGCCGATTTTCAGACTGATCTATTTTACTAACCGAGTGACCTACTCCCCCGCCACGGTCATGCTCGATCGATGCCGAACCGATTTTTGTTGGAAGAGCGGCGCAGCGCGTCGTTGCGCTGATGCCGACGATGCCGGTACATATCCTGCAAGCGGCCGGCGATGGTGATTTCTTGGACGGGGTGGCTGATGATGCCGTTTTCACCCAAAAACCCGCCGCGCCGCTGCGGTGATCGCCCGTGATGGTGTTCACGCCCTGCCCCATCAGTTCGGTAACCAACAATCCGGTACCCATTTCTTTCAGCAAATCAGACTGCGTTTCGTGTATGGTTCAAATAAAGGTTGTGCGCGCGCCGGCATTGCCCGTGGTCTGCATACCGAGTTTTCTCGCGCTGTAACTGCTGAGAAATAGCGCTTCGACGATGCCGTCGCGGATGACGAAACGCGGCTGCGTGGCGACGCCTTCGAGTCGAAATCAGGTGCTGCCGAAGGCGCAGGAATGTGCGGCTCTTCGCGCAGGCTGAGGAAGTCGGGCAGGACTCTGCCTATGCTGTCAATCGAGGAAACTGCTGGCGGTGGTGCGCCGCCGCTGAGTGCGCCGACGAGGTGTCCGATAAGGCCGCCTGCGACGGTGGTATCGAAGAGGACGGGATAGTTACCTGTCGGGATACTGCGGCTGTTCAGACGACGTAAGGTGCGCTCGGCGGCGGTTTTGCCGATTTGCTCGGGGCTGTCCATGTCTTGATGGCGGCAGGCTGCGTCGTACCAGTAGTCGCGTTGCATGCGCGTTTTCGTCGGCAGCGACGATGCTGCACGAAAATGCTGTGGCGCGTACCTTGTTGGTGGGCGGTAAAGCACGTGGGTGTTGCCGTAAACGTATTGGTAATGTCCGGTCTGAACGCCTGCGCCTTCAGAGTTTTCGATGCGCTCATCCGCGCTCAGGGCGGCTTGTTCGCATTGTTTTGCCAAGTCGATGGCGGCTTCCGTGCCATCCCATTCGTGGTAACGGGTCGAGGTCGCCGACGTGTTGCGCCATAAGCGAAGCATCTGCCGAGACCTGCGCAATCGTCTTCGGCGGTATAGCGGGCGATGTCGATGGCGGCTTTGACGAGTGTCTTGCAGGGCTTTTTCGGAGAAGTCGGCGGTGCTGGCGCGGCCTTTGCGTTTGCCGACGTAAACGGTAATATCCAGCGATTTGTCTTGCTGGAACTCGATTTGTTCGATTTCGCCCAGCCGTACGCTGACGCTTTGTCCGATGGATTCGCTAAAGTCGGCTTCGGCAGCCGCTGTAACCCATGTTTTGCCGTCAAGGCGTGTCCGCATAAGCCGGCCAGCTCGGAGGCGGTGTGGTTAAACAGCATAAAGGTTTCCTGACAGAGGTTTGCAGCATTTAAACCGTTTTCAGACGACCTCGCAAAATACCGCCGCCAAAGACAAAAGGTCGTCTGAAAACGCCGTTTCAACAGGGCGTTGACGTGAAACTCTGCGAACGTGCTAAAATACCCGAAACAAAATTAAAGGGTTTATCAAAATGTTTTGAAAACGAAGACGAATGGGTCAGCAAAACCCAAATGAAAAAGCAGATGAACGATTTGCAGGCTTTGGGCATGGAGTTGACCAAACTCTGCCGATACGCTGATCGGCGGACGAAGAACTGTGCGAAGCCGTCGTTACCTACAATCACGTCCAACGGCGCGCTCAAACGCCAAAGCCAATTCATCGGCGAGGCTGATGCGCGACACCGACCCGCGCCCATCGAAGCCTTCCTCGCCAAACTGCGCGGCGAAAATACCGCACACAATGCCTTCTTGCAACGCGTCGAACAAGTCCGCACGCGCCTCTTGGCGGACGACAACGCGCTTACCCAGTTTATGTCGGACTTCCCACGCCGACGCGGGCAAACCGTGCGACCAATCCGCACGAGACGTGGAACAAAACAAACCGCCGAAAAACTTCGCGCCCTCTTCCAAAATCAAATCCATCATGGAAGGCGGTCAGCCTGACGATTCGGAAGAAATACAGGGACTGGGAAGAATAAATATCGAGGGTCGTCTGAAAACGGATTGGGGTTTCAGATGACCTTTTTCTATTTGCGGATAAACTTTATCATACGCCTGTAAAGTCGTCTGAAACGACCGTTACCGTCATTCCTGCGCGGGCGGGAATCCAGAGCCTCTGCATTGCGGAAATATCTCAAAGCGCTGCAACTGAACTTCCGAATTCCCACCTGTGCGGAAATAACGACGGTAAGTTAACCATCCATACCTGACGGAAAAACAGTATAGTGGATTAAATTTAAACCAGTACGGCGTTACCTCGCCTATGGCTCCAAAGAGAACGATTCTCTAAGGGTGCTCAAGCACTAAGTGAATCGGTTCCGTACTATCTGTACTGTCTGTAGCTACGTCGCCTTGTCCTGATTTTTGTTAATCCACCTGCCATTGGACTTGAAGAATGACTCTTTTATAAAAATAGAAAAAGGTCGTCTGAAAAACGGACTTAGCAGGTTTCGTCAACGTTTTCAGACGACCTTTGTTCAAACGCTCTTGCGTTGTTTCACTTATAGTCGGCAACCGCCATCGGGCTGAGCGTTGCCGCCAGCGGCTGTAGTGTTGACGCTGCAAGAGATTTCTTCAAACACTTGCAGGATGTCCAAGCCTTGTTCGGACAGGGAGGATGCGGATGAGTGCGCCGTCGCGTTTTGCCAGCTCTTGCTGCGGCTGCTGTCCAGCGGACTTAAAGGGCAGCGACGTGGTGCACGCCTGTGCTGTCAGGTTTGCTGTTGACTTGCAGCAAGCCTTCGAGGTCAGCAGTGTAGGAGGCAAGCGGGCTGTCGGGTTCGACGACGGTTACAATGCCTGCGGCGGCTAGAGTTCGGTCAGGGCGCAGAAAGGCTTGCAGGAGGCTGCCGCCGTGTAGCCAGACGCGTTTGAGCGCGCGCCAGCTCAGGGGCGTTGCGTTCGCCGGTCCGGGCCGACCAAGACGGATTCTGCTTGGCGCAGGGTGCGGATGCAGGGCGTGTCCCAATGCCGATGCCGCTGATTTTTCTCTTCCGCATTAAACGGCAGCTGGTGAATCAGGGCTTCGAGGCGTTTGAGCGCAGCTTCGTCCGCTTGTCCGATGCACGGCTCAGCGGCGGGGCACCATTCAGGGAATGCGGGTCGAGTTTTGCAGGTAGAACGAACCGCCCGCTTTCGGGACCTGTGCCGGACATGCCGTGTCCGCCGAACGGTTGCTACGCCGACGACGGCGCCGACGATGTTGCGGTTGACGTAAACGTTACCCGCTTCGATGCGTTCGCGGATGCGTTTTGACCGTGCCTTCGATGCGGCTGTGTACGCCGCTGGTGAGCGCGTAGCCTTTGCTGTTGATTTGGTCGATGATTTGGGTCGAGCTCGTCGGCGCGGTGGCGACGACGTGCAGCACCGGACCGAAGACTTCGCGGGTGAGTTCGTTCAAGTTATTGAGTTCGAGACAAAAATCGGCGCAGCGAAGTGGTTCGCAGGATCGAGCGTCGAGGCGGCTGACTTCGTGGTGAGACTTGGCAACGCCTTTCATTTTGTTGATATGTGATTGCAGGGGTTTTTGCTGCGCTTCGGCATCGATGACCGGGACCTACGTCGGTGGTGAGCTGAACGGGTTTGCCGACGACCAATTCGTCCATCGCGCGCTTTGATGATGGCGATCGTTTGTCAGCGACATCTTCTTGAACGCACAGGATGCGCGAGGGCGGAACAGCGTTGTCCCCGCGCTGTCGAAGGCGGAGTTGAGTACGTCAAGCAAACTTGCTCAGGGCAGCGCAGGTGGAATCGACGATCATGGCATTTTGACCGCCGGTTTCCCGGCAATCAAGACAGGGCTGTCATCGCGTTTGGCAAGGGCTTTGTTAATCAGTTGAGCCACTTCGGTCGAACCGGTGAAAATCACGCCGCCGATACGCGGGTCGCCTGATCAGCGCAGCTCCGACATCGCCTGCGCCGAGGACAGAGTTGCACACGCGGAAGTCAGGATGCCTGCTTCGTGCATCAGAGAGACAGCGTAGCCGGCAATCAGGCTGGTTTGTTCGGCGGGTTTTGGCGGTGACGGTGTTACCGGCCGCCAATGCGAGCGACTTCGCCGGTAAAGATGGCGAGCGGGAAGTTCAGGGGCTGATGGCGACGATGGCGCCGACGCGACTGGCGTCTTTGGGCGGGGTGTTTTCGGCCTGCACTGCGTAGTAGCGGCAGAAGTCGACGGCTTCGCGTACTTCGGCGACGGCGTTGTTCAGCGTTTTACCTGCTTCGCGCACGGCAAGCATCATCAGCGCGGGGTGTGCTGTTCCAGCAAATCGGCAAAGCGGCGCAGGCATTCGGCGCGCTCGGCGGCTGGCGTCGCGCTCCATTCAGGAAACGCGGCAGCGGCTGCCGACGGCTTGCCAGGCAAGCGCGGCATCGGCAAAGCTGACTGTGCCGACGATGTCGTCGTGGTCGGCGGGGTTTTTAATCGGTTGCGCTTCTCCGACATCGCGGGCTTTGCCGTTGACAATGGACGCGGCGTGGAAGTCTTGCGCGGCGGCGCGGTTGAGTTTTCTCGGAAGCTGTTGCAGCACGGTTTCGTTGCTGAAATCGACGCCTTGGGAATTCAGACGACCCTGCCGTGCAAATCGCGCGGCAGCGATGGGCGTTGTGCAGGTGGATGCCTTGTTGCGGCGATGGTGTCGAACGGGCTGCGGATCGACGTGATCGATGCTGATGTTTTCATCGACGATTTGGTTGACGAACGACGAGTTCGCGCCGTTTTCCAACAGGCGGCGCACCAAGTAGAGCGAGCGCAGGGTTTCGTGCGTGCCGACCGGGGCGTACACGCGCACGGCGGCCTAAGTTTTGCGGGCCGACGCACTTGGTCGTACGAGTTTCGCCCATGCCGTGCAGGGCATTGGTGTTCAAAAGTCTTGCCTTTTGCCCATTTGGTGAAATCGCGCCCCGAAAGGTGTAGGCGTTGTGGGTGGCAGATTGCGGGGAACACGGCGTCTTGCGCGTCCAGCAGTTTGCGCGCGCAGGCAAGGTAGGAAATATCGGTATGGACTTTTGCGAGTGTAGGTCGGATAGCCGTCCAAGCCGTCACTTGCGCCCATTTGATTTCGCTGTCCCAGTGCGCCCTTTGACCAAACGAATCATCAGTTTTTGGTTGTTGCGGCGGGCAAGGTCAATCAGATAGTCGATGACGAAGGGCAGCGTTTTGATATGCCTGAACGACAAAGCCGATGCCTTTATAACCCGCCAAAGTCGGGGTCGGAAACGAGTGCTTCCATCAAATCCAAAAGACAGCTCCAAGCGGTTGGCTTCTTCGGCGTCGATGTTGATGCCGATATCGTATTTTACCAAAAAGGAACAGCTCTTTCAGACGAGGTAAGAGTTCGCTCCTAGACGCGTTCGTGTTGGGCGCGCGAGTAGCGCGGATGGATGTGCGGAGAGTTTGACGGAAATGCCGTTGCCTTCATAAACGCCTTGTCCGGCGGCGTCTTTGCCGATGGCGTGAATAAGCGAACGTAGTCGTTGTAATAGCGGTCAGCATCTTCTTGGGTGTGAGGCGGCTTCGCCCAACATATCGAAGGAGAAGCGGTAGCCCATTTTTCGCGCTCTTTGCCGTTTTGCAGCGCTTCTTCAATGGTTTGTCCGGTAACAAACTGCTTGCCCAAAGAGGCGCATGGCGTAGTTCACGCCTTGGCGGATAAGCGGTGCGCCGCCTTTGCTGATGAGGCGGTTCAGGGCAGAACCCATTTGCTTGTCGCTCGGCGCGGTCAGTTTGCCGGTAATCAGCAAGCCCCATGCGGCGGCGTTGACGAACAGGGAGGCTGTTATTCAAATGGCTTTTCCAGTTTCCTTCGGAAATTTTGTCGGCAATCAGGCGGTCGCGCGTCGCATTGTCGGGAATGCGCAGCAAAGCTCCGCCAGACACATCAGCGCAATGCCTTCTTCGCTGGAGAGCGAGAACTCGTGCATCAGCGCATCCACGCCGCTGGCTTTTGGTGCGGCTGGCGCGAGCCTGCGTAACCAAACGGCGTGCGAGTTCGGACGCCGCCGACTCCTCATCGCTCATCTGGGCGCGTTGCGCATATCCTGAACGGCTTCGATTTCGTCGCGGCGGTAAGCATCGGTAATCGCTTGACGCAGTGGCGTTTGTGTCGGAAAAGCAAAAGTCAAACATTTTAGATTCTCCAAAGTTTTATGATGATTTTCAGACGACCCATCCTTTTCGAGGTCGTCTGAAAGATTTAAAACATATAGATAATATCGTAATAAATTTATGCAGGGGCGAACAAGTAATTTATCTTGAAAATAGGATTTTTGGCTCGATAAAAAGCAGATAAAGCCAAAAGACCGAATTATCCGCATGGGTATCAATATAAAAATAAAACCTGCCTTCCCGTATAAAAAATTCAGACGACCTACGGTCAACGGCGGGTCGTCTGAAAAACATCTATTCGCTTCGCGGTATTCCGCGTCCGCTTTTTCAAAAACGTTCTTGGACTTCACGAGACGGCTCTTTGTCGGTCGGTGAAAGCGACAATATCGACCGCAAGCAGGCGATGAAGCCGGGGACGATTTCATCACATGGTCAAAAGACCGGTTTCATGTGCAGCCAAAAGCGGGTTTTTGACCCCTCCGCCCACGCCACCACAGTCAGCGCGCCGGCAATCATGCCCGACAAAGCGCCGTATGCCGTAATGCGTTTCCACAATACTGACAGAATCGCAATCGGACCGAACGCCGCGCCGAAACCTGCCCACGCATGAACACCAAGCCCAAAACTTTGCTTTCGGGGTCGGACGCAATCAGGATGGAGATCGCGCAATCGCCAACACCATCAGACGACCCACCCACCAGCTCTTTTTGCGGCGCATTTTTACGCAAAAAGCCTTTGGCGAAGTCTTCGGTAATCGCGCTGGAGCAAACCAAAAAGCTGGCGAAGACAAAGTGGACATGACCGCCGCCAAAATCGCGCTCAAAATAATGCCTGCAATCAAGGGTTGAACAGCAAAGTAGAAAGCGCGATGAAGATACGTTCGTGGTTGCCCTTCATGGAAAGCGGTTTGGTCAGGATTAGCACCAAAAATACGCAATGCCGAAATAACCGACCGCCACTGCGCCTGCGAGACACAACACCATCAAGTCATACCGATGCGGCGTGCAGACACCAGCGATTTCGCGCTTTCAGCCGCCATAAAGCGCGCCAAAATGTGCGGCTGACCGAAATAGCCCAAGCCCCATGCGGCTGTGGAAATAATGCCGATGACGGTCGTACCAGCAAACAGACTGCCGTATTCCTTGCCTGTACTTGCGGCAACATTTTGAATTGCGGCAGACATTTGGTCTACCCCCAGACTAAATAGACCATTACCGGCGTCAAAATCAGCGCAAAAATCATCAAAAGAAGCTTGCAGCGTATCTGTCCAGCTTACCGCCAAAAAGCCGCCCAAGAAGGTATAGGCAATGGTCGCACCCGCACCCAGCCACATCGCCTGATTGTAAGTCATGCCTTCAAACAGGCTTTGGAACAAAGTTGCACCCGCCACAATGCCCGAAGCACAATAAATCGTGAAGAAAAACAAGATAATCAGCGCGAAACCACTTTCATCAAATGTCCGCCCGCGCCGAAGCGGTGGAAGAAATAATCAGGCAGCGTCGGCGCATTGTTAGCATATTCGGTATGTACGCGCAGACGGCCCGCCACCAAAAGCCAGTTGAAATACGCGCCGATCGCCCAAACCGATGGCAATCAAGCCTCATTCAAACCGCTCAAATAAATCGCGCCGGGCAGACCCATCAAAAGCCAGCCCGACATATCGGACGCACCCGCCGACATCGCCGTAACAAACGGACCCAAGCTGCGCCCGCCCAAAATATAATCATCGAAATTGCGCGTGGAGAAATACGCGGCCAGACCAATCAAGAGAGCGGCAATCAGATAGATTGCAAAAGTGATATACATGGGATTCATGTACTATTCCTCATCTAAAACTTCAAAATCACGGGCTGATGAAATTGCAGGCAATCCACGCCCAAACATTTTTCTAATTTAAATACAGCGAAATTCTCGCGTTTTTACGGATACGCGGAACAAATTATTTTCAATTACAACAAGATAAGCAAACAAACCCCATTGATTTGTAAATAATCCAATCCAGCATACCGTAAAAACTTCCACTTGCAAAGGCAGCGGAAACAGGTTGACCGCACAATGCAGACATGCCAACCAAAAATACCATGTAAAAACAGAATATTATGAAAATCCATTAAAAATCTTGTTTTCAAACCTTGAAACTATCTTTTCCTAATACCAAAACAATCCGTACAATTTTTCAGTAGTTAAACAACTTACCCAAAAACAGATCGACCCAAAATTCCGCCTCAAAACCACCTTGCTTCATTTTCAGACGACCTTTTTCAAAAACCAGCCCCGCCAACGGCCCTGCCGTTTCCTCTATAATCCCCGCATTACCGACTGTCGCGCACTATATCGTCATGAAACAGCTCAAACGCATCAAAACCATCCTCCGCACGCTTTACCTCTACCGCCTCGCCGGTGCTGTTTGCCGCGCTTGTCCGTCCGGGCTGGACGCGGACGCTGTTGAAAAATGCTGCCGCAGTCGTCTGAATTTGAAAACGAACCGCCTGCCGTCCGCCTGCGCCTTGCCTTAGAAAGCTTAGGGCCGATTTTCATCAAATTCGGGCAGGGTTCTGTCCACGCCCCTGATTTGATTCCGCATGATTACGCGGTCGAACTGGCAAAGCTGCAAGACCAAGTGCCGCCGTTTGACGCGCTGCTTTCACGCTCGCAAATCGAAAAATCGCTGGGGCAATCCATCGAGACGCTGTACGCGGAATTTGAAACCGGAACCCGTCCTAGCGCGTCCATCGCCCAAGTACACAAAGCCCGCCTGCATTCGGGAGAACAAGTGGCGGTCAAAGTTTTGCGCCCCAACCTTCTGCCCGTTATCGAACAAGATTTGTCGCTGATGCGCTTCGGCGCGGCTGGGTTGAGCGTCTGTTTGCCGACGGCAAGCGTTTTGAAACCGCGCGAAGTAGTGGCAGGGGTGACAAATATCTGCGCAGACGAGTTGGACTTGATGCGCGAAGCCGCCAATGCCAGCCAACGGACGCAACTTCAAAACAGCAATATGCTGATTGTGCCCAAGGTGTTTACGACCACTGCACCAGCGACGTACTGACCATTGAATGGATGGACGGCACGCCCGTATCGGACATCGCCAAACTCAAAAGCCGACGGCATCGATTTGCACAAACTTGCCGATTACGGCGTGAAATCTTCTTCACGCAAGTCTTCCGCGATGGCTTTTTTCATGCCGATATACCCCGGCAACATTTTGGTCGCCGCCGACAACCGCTTCATCGCCCTCGATTCGGCATCGTCGGCACGCTGACCGACACGACAAGCGCTATCTTGCCATCAACTTCCTCGCCTTTTTCAACCGCGATTACCACCGCGTCGCCACCGCCCACATCGAATCAGGGCTGGGTGCCGCCGACACGCGCGGGAAGAATTGGAAGCCGCCGTCCGCGCCGTATGCGAGCCTGTGTTCAACAAAACCGATTTTCGCAAATTTCCCTTCGGCGGGTGCTGATGCGCCTGTTTGAAAGTCAGCCGCCGCTTCAATGTCGAAAGTCAACGCAGCTTGCTGCTGCAAAAACGCTGCTCAACATCGAAGGCCTGGGACGGCAGCAGTCCGATTTGGACTTGTGGAAAAGCGCTAAAACCGTTTTTGGTGAAGTGGATGAACGAACAGGTCGGTCCCAAAAGCCTTTTTGCGCAACCTCAAAAACAGAAGCACCCGACTGGGCGCAAATCATCCCTTCCCTGCCGCGCAAAATCAGCGCGCTGGTTGACGAAAAACCGCCAGCAGGAAATGCGCGATACCTATATCCATTTGGTCAAAGTGCAGCAGCAGCAAAGCACTGTGGCTGGGCGTGATTGCGGTTATTTTTGTTTCTGATTTTACTGTTTGATTAAAAATATATGTACACAAAAGGTCGTCTGAAAAACGCGGTGGTACTTTTAGAAAACCGCTGCCCTTATTTTCAGACGACCTTTAATTATGGTTAAATAAAACACCTGCCGAAACCGTAGCGTGGGCTTTGCCCACGGAAATCAGGATATTTTTGTCTATTACCCAAAAACAAAATAGACCGATATGTTTCTCGCGGGCAGAGCCTACGCTACTTTTCCACTCATTACCGAGGTCGTCTGAAAACGCCAGCCCGCTCCCATCGCATAGAAACTGCGGTTTTCAGACGACCTTTACAGATTTTCTCGAGTCATTCCCGATATGCTATAATCCGCCGTTAAACTTTTTATCTTTTCAGGAAAAACCGCGAGCTTGAAATGCGGCATCGTCGGCCTGCCCAACGTCGGCAAATCCACCCTCTTTAACGCGCTGACCCAATCGGGCATCGAAGCGGCGAACTATCCCTTCTGCACCATCGAGACCCAACGTCGGCATCGTCGATACCCGACCGCGCATGGCGGAGCTGGCAAAAATCGTTAATCCGCAAAAATGCAGCCTGCCATCGTCCGAGTTCGTCGACATTGCCGGTTTGGTCGCAGAGCGAAGCAAAGGCGAAAGCTTGGGCAACCAGTTCCTCGCCAACATCCGCGAAACCGACGCCATCGTGAACGTCGTCGCTGCTGACGACGACAACATCGTCCACGTCGCAGGCAAAGTCGATGGGTGCCGACATCGAAACCATCGGCACCGAGACTGGCGCTTGCCGACCTCGCCAGCGTCGAAAAAGCCATCGTCCGCGAAAGAAAAACGCGCCCGCTCAGGCGACAAAGACGCGCAAAAACTGGTCGAACTGTGCAAAAAACTGCTGCGCAGCATCTGGACGAAAGCAAACCCGTCCCGTCGCTTCGGCTTAGACGCGGAAGAACTCGCCATGCTCAAAACCGCTGTTCCTGCTGACCGCCAAACCCGCCATGTGTGGGCAGCGTTGCCGAACGGTTTTTGAAAACAATCCGCACCTCGACCGCCTGAAAGAATTGGCCGAGAAAACGCCCTGTTGTCGCCGTTTGCGCCGCGATGGAGAGTGAAATCGCCGAGTTGGAAGACGACGAAAGCCGAGTTCCTCGCCGAAATGAGACTGAAGAACCCGGTCTGACCGCCTGATCGCGCCGGCTACGACCTCTTGGGCCTGCAAACCTACTTCGCCGCCGGCGTCAAAAGTCCGCGCCTGGACCATCCACAAAGGCGACACCGCCCGCAAGCCGCCGGCGTCATCCACACCGACTTCGAACGCGGCTTCATCCGCGCCAGTCATTTCTACGACGATTTTGTCTCGCTCGGCGGCGAGCCAGCTAGAAAGCCGGCAAAATGCGCGTAGAAGGCAAAGGAATATGTCGTGCAGGACGGGATGTGATGCACTTCCTGTTTAACGTATACAAACCAAAAATCCCGCTTTTTCAGACGACCTGCCGCAAACAGTCGTCTGAAAATAATCGATCTGCAATAGCTAATTTTTCTGCACCATAGAAATATAAAACATACAAATAAAATTTGTGCAATTCACTCCTTCCATACTGATTGAGACCATCATCCCTGTCCCTTCATCCAATCTGTCTTTAGACCCATGCATCAGCAATTATTTTAAAACAGAGATCCGTCCTATTTCAGATATAGGAACCCTGCTCAAATCTCAAATAATTAATCAAATAATCCCTAGACGTCCCCACACACTGACGCCGTTTAAAAGTAAAACATTATGAGTAAAGTCTTATCTTACCGCCCTGACATTGATACATTGCGCCATTGCCGTTTTATCCGTCGTAGCTCCATATCGAAAAAGACTGGTTGCCGGGCGGTTTTCTCAGTGTCGATATTTTCTTCGTGATTTCGAGCTTTTTGATTACGATGATTATCCATCGTGAAATAGTCAGGGAATTTTTCTCTTTAAAACGTTTATATCCGCCGCATCAAACGGATTTTGCCCGCATTTTTGCCGTGTTAACCGCAACGCTGATAGGCGGCTTTCTCATGTCAAAAGATGATTTTCTTTCATGTGAAAATCCGCACTGATTGCTTCGGGGTTCGCATCCAATCTGTATTTCGCAAAGGACAAAGGTTATTTTCGATCGGCACAGGAAGAAAAGCCTCTGCTCCATATCTGGTCTTTATCGGTCGAAGAACAATACTACTTTGTCTTTTTCCGATATTGCTGCGTCGTCGTCCGCAAAAAGCTGGCGCGTTCCGGTTTGGCTTTTCTCATCGCGTTATGTGCTGTTAAGCCTTGCCTTCCTTTTATGCCTTCTTCCTCGATAAATATTGCCCTCCTGCCCCATCTTCGTGCTCTGCGAAATGCTGGTCGGATCGTTGACCGCCGTGTGGATGCAGTATCAACAACAGCAGAAACTTTATATCGGCGGCAATATGCGCGCGGGTGCTTTCTATTTCCGTGTGCATACTGTTTGTCTGTCTGTTTGCCTACGCGGAACAAACCGCTTTGTGTTCCCGGGCCCCTGCTGCTTGATTCCTTGCCTGGCTTCGGCAGCACTGATTCTTCAATCATTTCGACCACCCGCTTATTTTTCCAATGGAAAATCGCCGTTGCCATCGGCTTGATTTCTCGCTTTATCTGTGGCATTGGCCTATATTGGCCTTTATGCATATATCGGCCCGGACAACCTGCCTCCTTACTCAACAGCGGCAGTGATCGTCCTGATGCTGGTGCTCGTCGTTTCTGTGCTGTATAGAGAAGCCGTTTGAGTGGAAAAGGTTCGTTTGGCCTGACGATCCGTTCATGGATTTATGTCATTCCCATGCTCATTGTCCAGTGAGGCTCGTTTTCTGCCGCGAAACTGCCGGTTTGTAGCGCAATATGACCGTAATAGCGTGTCTGGCTCGCTCACACCTCCTGTCATAACCAGCCGCGAGCAAACAATGCCTTTGAAGTACACGGAAAAAGCAGCCAGAATTACACGTTTGGGCGACTCTCCACGCCAGACCAGCACTGTACGTTCTTTTGATGCTGTGGGTAAAAGAAAATGGTCTGCGACCATGGTTTTCTGCCGACAGTTGCGCCTATGTAGAGAGGCTACTCGGCGGTGTTTACAAAATGCCTCCTGCCGCGCCGTTTGTCAGTATGCTGCAAGAGCATCTGCCCTCGATATTCAAAAGTGCTTTTACGGCCGTGCGCTGGGGCGGCCAAATGCCGAAGAGCAACAGTTCCATTTCCTATGATAATGATAAAAATTCGACGTCATGCCGCACCTTATCTTCCGAGGAAGCAAGCTGTTTACCTCGCGACGGATAACAGGAACCTGTCTTACAGCTCTGCAGCACCTATATGCACGTCCTTCGCATGCGTTTATCGCCGAAAACCTGCATTCAAACGATGGAAAGACGACCACGAAGGCAATAACCACATTAAAGAACTGGCAGCCAAAATATCCCACAATGTCCCTTGTCATCGATGCCGCCGCCTATATGTCCGGAAAATTTTAAAAATCAATGAATTGCCGGTTTACTCGGATAAAGACCATAATCAGCCCTTACACGGCGGAATTAAATTGGCGAAACTCCGAGAGAGATAAACTCCTCAATACGCAAGCATAGCCATTGATCCAAGTTAAATTTGTTACAGTGGCGGTTTTGCGACCGCTAATTTTTGAAAGATACCGATGAGGCGTCGTTCAAGACCTACAATCGCGCGGCCTTATCGCGCATAAACTACTGACATCGAAACGCGAAACGCTTTGTTGAAGCGAACATCGCCCTATGCTGCGGTTTCGGCCCGACCGCCGACAGCCTGCATATCCGGACGCTTGCTGCCCGTGGCGCGTGCGCCGTTCCAGCAGGCGGGACAGCCGCCGATGCCTTGGTGGGCGGTGCGGCCGGTGATGTTCGGCGACCGGCTTCAAAAGCGGTGGAGCGCAGCTTAAATTCACGCGAAACCGTTGCGCGGCTGGGTGAAAAGCATCCTGCTACTACTGAAACCGTGCACGAGCTTTGAAGGCGAAAACGCCGCCGTATGGCGAACAACGCCGACTGGTTCGGCAGCGACCAGACCACCTCGATTTCCACCGCGAGCATTGGCAAGCATTTTCTCCGTCAACGCCGCATGTTGAACAAGGAGTCCGTCAAACAGCAGCGTGTCGAGCCGCGACGATGTGGGCATTTCGCCGCGCGAGTTGCGCCTGCTCCCTGCTGCAGAGATACGACTTTGCCGAATTGAACAAACGTCGCCGCGGCGCGGTTTGGAAATCGGCGTCTCCGACCAATGCACGTATTGCTACTGCGGTATCGACCTGACGCCGCCGTCTGAAAACCAAAGCACAGTATTCGGTCTGACCCTGCCGCTGGTTACCTACAATCGACGGCGCGATTCCAGCAAAACCGAAGGCGGCGCGGCCGTGGCTGAACGCGAAAAACTTCGCCGTATCGTTCTACTGCCAATTCTGGCTGAAGAGTTGCCGATGCCGATGTATATAGAGTGTGAAATGCGCCGCTTCCTGTCCCTCGAAGAAATCGGCGCCATCGAAGCGAAAGACAAAGCCAGCGGCACCAAGCCAGAAGCGCAACGTGTCCTCGCCGAAGAAATGACCCGCCTGATTCGCAGCGAAGCCACTACTGCAAACCGCGCTGCCTGTTTCGCAGCCTGTGCCGAAGACCAAAAGCAGCCTGACCGAAAGCGACTGCGCAACTCGCCCTCGACGGCCTGCCCATTTTGAAGTTTCAGGGCGCTCGACGTCGTTGAGCCTGTAGTCAAAACCGGCGGCCTCGTCCAACAAAAAGCGCGCGGTTTGTGAACGCAGCAAAGCGGTATTGCTCAACGGCCAAGCCGCTGAATCGAACTAGCGACCACGCAGCCGAACGCGACGATGCCCATCTGCTGACCGACGCGCACCGACGCTGCGCAAATACACGCCATCGTACCCGGCGCGGCAAACGCAACCACGCCCTCTTGGTTTGGAAATAAAGCCTTAAATGACAAAGGTCGTCTGAAATCCGTTTTTCAGACGACTAGCTTCATACTCAAAGCCGAATCAAGGCATCAACATACCGCCGTTGACGTGCAGCGTTTGACCGGTGATGTATTTTTCGCTTGGTCCGGAGGCGAAGCAAGACCGCATCCGCGATGTCCTGCGCTTCGCCGAATTTGCCCAGCGAAGTTTGCGCTTCGAAGGTTTTTGCAGGGTTTCTTCGGGCAGGGCGCGGGTCATATCGGTGTCGATAAAAGCCTGGGGGCGACGCAGTTGACGAGTAATGCCGCGACTGCCGACTTCGCGCGCCGTTTGGAGAAACCGATCAAGCCCTGCTTTTGCCGCGGCATAGTTGGTCTGACCGGCATTGCCCATCCGCGCCGACAACAGATGTGATGTTGATGATGCGACCGGCGCGTTGCTTCATCATGCCGCGCGATGCGGCTAGAGGCGCGGAACACGGATTTGAGGTTAACCTGCATGATGTCGTCCCTCTTCTTCTTTCATACGCATCAGGAGGTTGTCTGCGGGTGATGCCGGCGTTGTTGACCAGAATATCCAGCTTGCCGAACGCTTTTTCGATGTCGGCGATCAGGTTTTCGATGGTTTTCGGGTTCGGCGGAATTCAATGCGGCCTTCGCCGCCCCATTGCGCCAGACGCTCGCTAATTGCTGCCGCGCCGCTTTCGCTGGTTGCCGTGCCGATGACTTTGGCACCTGCCGCCGCCAGCGTGTCGGCAATCGCCGCGCCGATACCGCGCGATGCGCCTGTTACCAATGCGACTTTTGCCGCTTAAATGCTTATGTACTCATGTTTACTTCCTTGTTTTGAGAATGAGGTCTGTTGATTTCAGACGACCTTATAGCTATAAATAGTGTGATGAATCTAATTTTGAGGTCGTCTGAAACAAAATAAGAAGACCTCCCTATTGTCATTCCCGCGTAGGCGGGAGATGTTTAATACGTCGCACATGCATTGCCTGTTTCAAATCTCGCTATACTCAGGCAAATTTCAGACGACCTCTCCGTTTATTCGGGCAGGGTTATGATGGGGCGGTATGTCGAGAATATGAAAAGCGCAACCAGTTGCCGAAACTGTATTTTGTGGTAGATTTCGGGCGACAGTTCACTGTATGAGGTTTTGACGACAAATTCTGCCAAACCGTCCAAGCTTTACCATCCCAAACGAAGATGTTGTCGGGGTGGTAGAAATCGTATTTTTGATTTCGGCGTTGGTGGTAATCAGTTTTTGCGGTAGCCGAGGGCTTCGAGGGCGGGAACGAGAGGCCGTTGTGAACAGGCGTTTTGAAAATCTATCAGGATTTTTGGCCTGTTTGGCGGCTTCGAGGTTGTCGGCGAACTTCTAATCGATGAAGACTTTGATGTTTTCCGTAGGATAAAAACGGCGGAGGTTATCGACGTCGGTATTCAAACGCGCCGATATTGAAGTCAGCTTCCAGCCCAGCGTTTCTGCCGCTTTTGCCGAACGCGGAAATAATCGAGAGCACGTTCAGGAATGTGCAGCCGATGGAAATAGAAATCGTTGGGCGGGTTTTCGGGCAGGTTGACGTCGTGGTCGAAATAGAGTTGGTGAGTCGGCAGGAAAGGATGTCTTCAGATTTCGCATATCCGGCGGGATCAAAAACGTAAATACGGTCGAATCGGTCGGCGCAATCCCAAAATAGCGGAAACGGTCCGATGCCGTCCCATTGGTAGTTGACCATATTGCCGGGACTGGTGTGGCGTTTAATCATATCCAGAAACTCGGGCGAGTAGATGTCGCCGCGGATAAATAGGGCGTAATCCGCCTTGCCGTGCGCTGCCAGTTATTTTCGACGTCTCGGATCAATTGGGCGGTTAAGAAGTCTTTTTGGCGTTTTTGTCCCGCAGCACCAGTTGTCTGAATTTGACTTTTCAGACGACTGGAAAAGGGAGGATAGCGGAAATTCAGGTTGTCCACCCTGACGACGCTGACGACGTTGAAGCCGTGATGATCTCCAGGGCGGCTTCGATGACGCAGTGAGATTTGGTTGTCGGCAGGCATGCCCAGAATAATCGTTTTTGTTCGGTCGGCATGGTGTCTGTTTATGCTTTCGTCTGATATGTCGAGATTCGGCGGACCCAGTTGCCGAAGAGCGTATTTGCATTTTTATTTCTTCGGGAAAGCGGATGGTAGAGTCGTCTGAAAAGTCTTGCAGGCCTTCGGTTTTCTCCGTCCCAAATAAAAGATGTTGTCGGGATGGTGAAGTCGCATTCCGCTACGGCCTGATTGAGTGGTAATCAGTTTTGTCGAAACACAGGGCGTCGAATACGCGGAAAGACAGGCCGTAATTTTCAGAATTGGACAAAATCGACGACTGCCAGGCAGTTTTTGACCTTTTGCAGGTTTTGCTCGAGCTCAGGATGCTTTGTCTGTCTAAATAAGTAATGCCGTCGTTGCCGAAAATTTTTGCTTGCGCGGTCGTCTTTGCGAGTAGATGTGAAATCAAAAGGCGGCCCCAATCTGCGTGCTTCATCAAGAAAAACGGAGGTTTGATGTTCTCTGCCTGCTTCATACCGCTCTATGAAAGCCTTCCGCCTCCCTCTCTTTCATCAATCAGGAAATCGAAATGAAATTGGTGGTTGCTTTGAAAAGCATGTTGGGGTATTTCTCCACATCGTTTTTATTGAACACCAACAACAGTCGAAATAGGGCAGATATTCGATGATGTCGGGAAAACGGTCGATACCGTCATATAGTGAAGTTAACGCATATCTTTGCTGTGCTCGGATAGCGGCGATGATTTCTTTGGGATAAATATTGGCGCGGAGGCAGAGGGCATAGTCTGCTTCCGCCTTCGAAAGCCAGTTTTCAGTTATCTGCTTGCGGTAGCAGGAATATTTCAGTTTTTCTTGTAATCGCCGTCTTTTAATGTGTTTTATGATACAAACCGAAATACGGCAGCCTATGTGCGGATAGTATGAGTCCCTGTCGTCGTAACGAGATTGATGACATTAAGCCGTGGAAGCTGAGGTTTTCTCTATGCACTTGTCCAGCCTGTACATATAGGGAACAGCTAGGGATGATGGTTTATTCATAATTTTAGGTGTGGTGCGGTTAATCAGGAGAGAGATATTTGTTCAGACGACCTTTTACGCGCTTCACACGGCTGATCGTATCAATGGAAAGTTTTCCTTCTCAGGTCAAATTGGGGTTGTAATACGGGTCTTGCAGCTATCGGTCTGCAAGTAGAAATCCTTAGTCGACTTCGCGTTTGAACCTTGCCTGTTTTCGGTTATCTTCGTATCCGCGGCTGATGGATTCATGGTGGTAAACTTTGCGCATAGGGTGTCCTGGTGCGGTAGCCCTTTGCGTGCACCTTCAGGCAAAAAATCGACGTCGTTGAACGCGACCGTCGGGTCTTGTTCATTCAGGCCGCCGACTTCTTCAAAAATTTCTTTACGCACCAACAGACGGGCTGCGGTTACCGCCATCAGGTTTTGGCGACATACAAACAGGAGAAGTAGCCGGGGTGTTTCCCAAATATGAGTGCTTGGCGAATACGCCGCCACTCCGTTGATTCGATGAAAACCGCCCATGTTGAATCGTATCATTCAGATAATAAAGCATAGCACCGACGCAACCGATTTCAGGACGCATCGCCTGGAGCAACCATTTCATCCAGCCATTCAGGATCGATCGCCACCATCATTGTTGATTAAACCGATAATTCTGCCTTGTGCGTGTTTTACCGCAAAATTATTGATGGCGGAATAATTGAGCAGATTGCGGGTAGCGCAGCAGGCGGACTTTTTCATGCTGGGCAATTTCATCAAAATAAATAATGCCTGGGTCGTCTGGATTATTGTCCACCAACAGAAGTTTCGTAATAATGGGTATAAGGTCGTTTTTATCCGTATCGAATCGATGGCCTGTTTGTGGTAATGGTGTAGCCGTTGGGTAGGATAATCAACGACCAAAAGGCTGTCTTTCAATGCCAGCGGACACGGTAAAGATTGTCTGCCTCGGAGTTACGGTAACGTTTTCGCCTTTTTCTGCAAAAGTAATTTTAGCGCTTTTGTACCCGCTTCAGTCGTATGGATTTTTTCTCCCCAGAAGCCAGCGCGGTCGAACCTTCGATGGCTCGCCAGTGGTAAAGTTTTTCGGGATATGGACAACCTTGCTGTTGTCGGTGCAACAGAATAGCGCAGCGGGAAGTGTAATCTGACTACCTTCTAGCGCACAGGCCACTCCGATTGCTGGCAATATCGGTACGATACACACCCAAATGGGAAATGTAGTTTTTGTCGTACAACCGTCAGGATTGAAGTCGGACTTGAAATGAGGCATGAAGCGCATGCGTTTTCGTCGACTTTGTCTTCGTCTTGTAAATCATTGCAGCATCAGGTTGGGTTTGAAGTGCTTTGACTACTTCAAACAGGGCATGCTACGGCAAAAGATAATCATGATCATCAGTACCGTCATTCGCCACTGCACAGTGCCAATGCGCTGTTCGAGTTTTCGAGATATGTCCGTTTTGTTCGCGGGAAAACTACTTTGATGGGAATCTTCGCGACTGTAACGTTCCAGAGAAGGCGGATGTCGGCATTGGGCGGCATCCGTCTGAAATACAATTCCAGTTGCCGTAAAACTGGTTCCGTACCGATTGGACAGCCATCTCCAGCCATTTGGTATCCACATTGTAAACCGGCATCAATACGGAAATCTTCGGCTGATAGGCAAAACCATCGATTTGTTTGATGATGGAGCTTTTTTCTTGGGAAGATAGCGTGTCGTTTTTTCTTAATCCATTCCCTGATAAGCAGCTTTGTGGTAATATCAAACTCGCTAATCAAAGCAGGAGGAGTTAGCGTACCTGCCAACGTGCTGCGTAAATATTGGCTTTTATATCCGGCGTAAAACGATATGCCTTGCGATACTGTATCTCGCACTTAAAGGCAAACCTTGCGGTAGCGGTTTTGCAGCTTATTAGCCTGTTCGGTTTTTACAAACAGCCAGATATGTAAATCCACAAACCTTTGTATTTTGCCAACCGTTGGCTTTCTTGATGAATGTGCTGCTCAGCCAGCACGGTTTCATTGAGGATTCGTGTATGCTTGCTCGAACGGTGTCTGTTTTCGTTCAAGGTATGGATGGTGTGTTCGGCGACTGTTTTCCTGCCAAGGTAATAATTTGTTTTCAGCAGTTTGATTTGTTTTTCTTGTTCTTTTGATTGCTCTTCTACGGTACTGTTGCGCAACGATATTTCAATTCTTTTGCAGAAATTCAGTCTGTTCAACGAACCGTTCAGTTTATTGCAGCAGTTTTTGCCATAACAGCATAATTCTTAGTTTTGGTTTGCATTAGTATTATCTTCTCGCAATTGAAGGTTTCGATTTGGATACCGATTAGTTGTTGTTCTAGTAAGGATATTTTTTGAATACAGTCAGATATCCCAAATGATGTTGCATAAACAGCGCTGATTTTTTCATGAACTTTGCCAGTGCCCCACGGTTTAAATCAGGATTTTGCTCCAAGCGGTTAATCAGTGATGACCGTCACAGCGTTGCAGTAGCAGAACAACACTTCGGAATACGGATGGCTTACCGCCGTTGTAGGCGTATCAAAAATCCCAGTCTTCATGCGTTGTCAGGTTTCATCAAACCCATCAAAGACGAAATCCTCGGCACGATGCGCCAAATGATAAGTTCGATTCCCGCTGACAGACTTTTCAAACCGTCGCGCCAATCGGCAGATTCCACAAACCTTCTTGCACGTCAAAATATTCTGCCAACGGATACGGTTGCAATCAGGATTATTTTCCAAAACCGCGACGCATTTTCGATATAATCCAGCAGGATGGTCGTCTGAATCGAGAAACAGGAAGTATTTGCCGCCCAGCCGCGCACATGGTTTCGGGCAGCAGCAACATATTGATTATTTATGCAGCGTAACGTATTGCGACATCGCCAAAAGTCCACCAGATAATCAGCGTGTTCCGGGTCGGGCCGTCATCGACAATGATGATTTCAAAATTCTGGTAAAAAGCTTTGGCTAAGGACGGACTGGACGGTTTCTGATGTATTCGCCCCGGTTAGTAAGGAATCATCACCGGAGACAGTGGAGACTGGGTTTGATGATTCATGCGGATGGTTCCTTTTCTGTCTGTTAGAGCGGCCTTCTTGTCTTGCTGTCGGTATTTTCAGATGTCTTAAGCGATGCAGCCTTCAGCGGCCGACGGGTCGTCTGAAAATCAACTTGCTGTCTGCCGGCATGTTGCTGGCGTAGCATAGTAACCGTTTGCGCCATCAATTCCTCGTGGAACGCGCTCAACGTATGACCGTCGTCATGACAATACGGTCGCGGACGTTCGACGGTGGTCAGGCGTTGAGCGACGATGATGCTGGTGCGGTTTTCCATCAAGCGTTCAAAGAAGGGCTTGTTGGACGAGGCGTTAGTTCGTTGTCCAGCGCGCTGGTGAAAGCATCAAAAAGTAAGATGAGCATCTTTCAAGTGGCGCGGGCAGTAGCGACACGTTGACGCTGACCGCCGGAGAGTTGGTTGCCGTTTACTATCTGTTGGTTGAAACCACATGCGGCGAACTTTCAACAAATCTTGCTGCAAATTCGCGGCTTTGAGGGCTGCTTAATACTTCTTCTTCAGTGGCATCAGGACAGCTGTAACGGACGTTTTTCCAAAAGCGTGCTTCAAACAAAGACATCTTGGAAACAAGGGCAAATTAGGAGCGCAAGTTGTCGAGTTTGATGTCTTCGATATTCATCGGCAAATAAACCGCTCCGGGCGGTTCGACAAAACGCGGAAGCAGGTTGACGACGGTGGATTACCACTGCCTGGAGCGTCGACCAAAACAACGCGCTCGCGCCAGTGGATATTGAGATTGAAGCAATCCAGAGCACGCTGTCTGCGTGTTGGCGGACATCGACGTTTTCAATTTTCAGACGACCTTCAACATTGGTCAGGATTTTGTACCGTTATCTTTCAGGCGGTATCGAGAATTGTGGAAACGGCATCAAGAAGCAATAAACATAGTCTGCATGGGGATGCTGATGTTCGCCAAGTTTTTAATCGGACTGAGCATTTGCAACATGGCAACGATAAACGCCATAAATTCATGATGGTGGTATGTCCTTGTTGAGCTCTGCAAAGGGGCGATAAGATGACAATAGCCCGAGCAAACGACGCAATCAGTTCGCTGAATGGAGAACGCGCGGCAAGTGGCGGGTATTTTACCGAGACGGACGATGGTATCGTTGACGGTGAGCGTTCGGCAACCTGACGTTTGGCCGCCGAAGAGTTTGACTACACGATGTCCTTGATGGACTTCGTTGACGACGTGTTCTGTGGTACCGTGCTGAGTTTGCGCTCCTGCAATAATGTCTTTCAGACGATTACGGTAATAACGGACCCAACAAAAGACGGCAGCCCAGGAACATCAGGGCAACAAGCCAGCTGCCAGTTCAAATAAAAACGGACGCAGACCGACGATGACAATCATGGTATCGCGGGTTAAAACGATAAATACATTGCTGGCGTTGCTGATGGTTATTCCGCCATTTGCACCATGTTCATCAAAACCACCGTGCCGGACGGAGTTTCCTGATGAGATTTGGAAGAAGATCGCAACATCGTGGCGAACCTTCATGACGCAGCGATGCGTGATGCATGACGGAGCAGAGTCAAGAGATAGGTACCTGACAGAGCACGTGCTACTCGAGATGATGACCAAAAGATAAAGGAAATACCGGCACGCCGGACTTTGTTGGGCGTCCCCCAAATCGGAGTAGGTGAAATTGGTGCTTTCCAGTTTTGCAGCGATGACGACGATGCCGCCTGCAGAGTATTGAGTTGGGGCGTGCGGAGAGGCGGGGCGAAGCGACTGGTTGTACCAGGGGTGCGAAATAAAGGCGGCAAGATAACTTTCGGTGGCGGCAACGCCGAGATAGCAATTAACGCATGATGCGGACTTTATGAGGACGGATGCTTAAAGTCATCAAGCGCATGAAGCTGCGCAGAATCTTCTTGTCGTTTTCAGGCCGAAGGTCAGTTTTCTATCATTGGCTCAGTGTTCCGGAGATGATGCACGGGTGAATATTTTTATCAATCATGCGGATTGGTAAAGGCACTATGATTATATATCGCAACGAGGGTGCGATGCGACTGAAATTGCTGTTTTAAATGAATAACGATTTTTATTTCCATGCAGAGTTTTTCAGGCGACTAAATGTTCAAAATAAATTGATGGTGGATTGGATAGAAACGCGCACTCCTGCTGTCTGCACCTCCTGTCCAAACACAGCCGACAGGCGTAAAAACGACCTTTCGTTGAGAAGGTCGTCCTGGGCCCTGAACAAGGCGGCAAGTTTAATGCGCTTCGATAAAGGCGGCGACTTGTTCGGAATTGAATCAAAGCGCTGCACGCGGCTTCTTTGTTGATGCGTTTGCAAACCTGCCAGCACTTTGCCCGGTCCGCATTCCGGCGGATTCGGTAATATGCCTTCTGCAACGAGCGCGTTGACGGTTTCGTCCAACGTCAGGAGCTGTAAAGCTGGCGGACAAGCGCATCTTTGATTTTCTGCATCGTCGTAGCGGCAACATCGGCATTATGGATGACGCGGTTGCGGTTGTTTGATTTCAACGGTTTTGAGCGCTGGCGAAGCTTTTCTGCAGCAGGCTTCATCGAGGCTGCAATGCGAAGGAACGGATACGGGCAGCGGCGGTGCGCGTTTGACTCGCTAGCTGGCAGCGTTCACTGGCGCGTTCGACGGCGGCAGCGTGCCGCGATAACGACTTGTCCGGGCGATTAAGTTGACGGCTTCGACCGCTTCGCTGTGCAGCTTCTGCGCAAATGGCTTTAACTGTTCATCTTCCAGCCGAGAATCCGCCATCGCACCCACGCCTTGTGGCGGCGGATTAGCACGAGTTCGGCACGCAGGCGGACGGTTGACTGCATCGCAAAATCAATGACCGGCGGCGACAGGTGCGGTGTGTTCGCCGAGGCTGTGGCCGGCAACAACAACGACACCTTGCCGCCTGCTTCAAATAAACACGATAAACGGCAACGCCTGCGGCCAGCATAATAGGCTGCGTATTCACGGTCTGCCCGATGAGGTCGGCGTCCATACCGTTAATCATCGCCCACAAATCTTGGCAGACGGCAGAAAGCTTCGTCGAAGGTGTTTTTGACCGGTGTCCTGCGAAAACCGTCCATCATATTGAGCTGCGAACCCCTGACCGGGAAGAAAAATGCAAAGAGACATGATATTGCTTTGTTTTCAGTTTAGTTTTTCAGAAAATTCGTCAGGATTATCCGGCAATGTATCCAGCAGGGCATAGGTAATGGCAACATTGTTGCCACTGTCAATGAAAATCTGAACAAAAGGACTTTCTGGTTTTGTGGCGGACACGCACGCAACAATGCGCCGGGCCAACCCTTAACAGGCTGAACGCGTGCAGTTGTTTTCTGGGATACGGTTTTTGGTATTCGTTTTTACATCTGATTTGCGCGCGGACTCCATCGCCGTCTGCTTGTCCTGTTGATGAGGATGAAGGCGGTGATGCTGATAGGACGTAAATGAAAACAGTTTATTGGAAGGACGGCGACAACGGTCAGGGAAAACGACGGCGATAACACTGTTGATCGGTGCCTGCATATCGATATTGAGCCTGTTGTAGTCGGGTGGCAATTCGTCAAACGAATGCTTCGTCGCCCAGCCGGACAACCTTGACGGCGGTGGCGGTTGCCTTCTATCGGGCGGTTACAGTGAAAGAGCTGACGCGCTGCCCTGTTTGCGGACGGCTGGTATTGTATGGTACGCGCTGATGTGGAAGAAAATATTTTTGGGATTCGTCGCCGAAACGGATGAAGCCAGTGCCTTTGGTATCGTCCCGTAGTGGTAATCGTACCGCTCGCGACCTGATTGGGCGGCAACAGATTCTTTGGACGGATTTGGAGGCAGGATAACGGGTTTCGGCAACCAACGGCTGCTCGATTTTGAAAGCTTGAACTTTGGGGCCGTGTTCCGGGTTGCTGCGGGAAAGAGTGCACGGTTTGACCTTGTTCTTTTGGGCCGGGCTGCAGCGGTGTATCGATTCAGGCTCGGACTCATGCGTACTGCGGACTAACTGCGTTGACCAGCAGCCATTGTCCGTTGGGATGGCGGCAGGCGTGCCTTCAAGGCGGTCGCCCGCCCTGGGCGTACGGTTTGGTCGGCAAGAAACTGTCCCCAGCTGAAACACCAGCTGCCCTTCGTTTGAAACATCCATTCCGTAACCGCCATTCTTCGACCAATCAGTCGGTCGGCGTAATGACCGCGCTGTCATTGTTTTATAACCCGGATTGACGCGCTCGACATCCCGCGACGGCGCGGTTGTTTCCGTTTCTGTTGAAAGCGCGACACGGTGTCCGGTTTCAGGTTCTTGATAATCAGGGTGGAGGATTGGCGGTTGGCAAAAGATGCGGGTGCGAAAATTCGTCGCAAATAATGGAGCATGGTTCATTTCCCCGAACCAATGGGCGATTGTCCGTAATGTTTATTATGGTTCATTTTATGTATTAGGAAAAATGTATCAAATAATCAGTTTTTGAAGATTATACAGATTTATCATAATGCATGTAGTTTTAATCATAATAAATAAAAGATCGTTTTAAACGGTGTCGGTTTGAAACAACTGACGTTTTCAGACGACCTTCTGCTTTTTAAACATATTCAGGATAATGCTTTTACCATTCGCTACTACCCCCGGACAGCAGTTGCTTTGAACACTCAATAATTTTGAATACCCACCCTATTTGTAAAAACGAATACCCTATATCGAAAAAGTGGCACACTGCCGACCACCCGCAATTCAAGTCTTCAACCCGCTATAACGCTTTCGCACGCCTGCGCCATATCGGCAACCGCGTTTTCAGCGGTATGCGGGTAAAGGGCGGGTTCGATCAGTTCCAATTCGTTGAGCAGTAACCTTTCGTCAATCAGCGTCCCGTCTATGCGGGCGTGGCCGGTATTTTGCAGGCAGCATGTCCAATATCTGCCGTGCGGCTTTTGATTGCTTTTTCCGGCGGTGCGGCGGGGCTGACGGCGACGCCGTAGGCAGAATTAGCGCGCCATTCGCCTTGGGGCGGCATACGCAGTACGGCATGGCTGATGCCCGTCCAAAAACACCAGCGAGGTTTCGCCCGCCGTTTCGATTTCGCGGATATAAGGCTGGACGATGACGCCTTGCGGATAATCCTCCGCCTTCAACGACACTTCGCCCGCCCTGATTTTTCGCCACGCCGCGCCCGCTCTGCCCGATAACGGGTTTGACGACCGCTTCCCGCCAGCCCCGATTCTCTAAAAACTGTCTTCCAACATTTTTCTTTTTTCAGACGACGTCTGCACGCTCGGAATCACGTCCGCTCCCCATTCTGCCAAATCGCACAAATAGCGTTTGTCCATGTTCCAACGCATCAGCCTGACGGGGTTGATAAACCTTTGCCCGCACGCTTCCGCTTCGGTCAGCCACTGCCCGTACGCTTCAGGCTCCGCCGCATAATCCCATGCGCACAAAAGGCAGGATAAAGGCGGATTTCGGGCGGTTTGCCAGGGCGCGAAGGCAGTGGGGATGCCGTCCCGCGTCAGCGCGTCCGCCAGCGGCAGCAGGTTGGATGGCGGTTCCGGGGTAAAGCGAGGCAGGTGGTAATCGTCAGCATGGCGGACTTTCGAAGAATAAAATGATTGAATATTTACAAAGGTTTATGTCTTTGCTGAGGTTTCAGACGACCTTTTATCAGGGCAAACGGCAGGCGTTGTCTAAACAATAAACACCATCACGCTTGTCAATAAAACTTCCTGAATAATGGAACTTTTTCGCATTTATTTTAAATCCATTAGTCTCGCATATAAATAATAAGATTCTTATTCATATGTAAATTAGATATAACATTATTTATTAAAGTTTTACTCTAATGAAACTTTCGCGCTTCTCCTCCTTGCCCTCGCCGCCGCATTGGCATTCGGCACTGCCGCCGTCCATGCCAAACCGGTTCAGATTACCGATGTCAACGGCCGCAAAAGTAACCGATCGACCTGCCCGCCAAACGCGTGGTTTTGGGCTTTTTATTATCAAGACTACATGGCCATCGGCGGCAAGGACGCGCTGAATAATGGTCGGCTTCTCCCAAAGCGGTTTGGGCCGACTGGGCGCCGCCGAGCAGGCGGCGTTCAGCAAAGCCGTGCCTAAGCTGAACCAGAAACTTGCCGACGTGGGCGAAGTGAAGTCGGCACGTTCTCCGTTGAAAAAGTATTGGCGTTGAAACCCGATTTGCTGATTCTGGCGGACTGGCGAGTACAAGGCTTTGGGTTCAGACCTCGCCCGCATCAACAAAGCGGGCATTCCGATGTAGTGTTGGACTACAACGCGCAAACGGTCGCCAAACACATTCAATCAACCGAAACTCATCGGCACGCTGACCGGCCAGCAGCAAAAAGCGGACAAGCTGGCGGCGGACTACAAACGCATCGCCGACACCATCCAGGCGCGCGTGAAAAAGCCAACCTGCCCAAGCCCTAGTGTATATCGAGTTCGGCAACAAAGGCCCTGCGGAACGCAGCGTAACCTTTCGGCAGAGCATGTGGGGTTCGATGGCGACGCTGGTCGGCGGCAACAATATCGCCGCTTCTTCGGTCGCGAGTTCTACGGCCCGATCGATCCTGAAAAAGTCCTCGCCGCCAAACCCGACGTCATCGTGATTACCGGCCGCGAAACCGAATTGAAGAAAAAGCCCGACCGCCGCTGGTGATGGGCTGGGGCATTCCCGAAAAGCCGAAGCGGAAAAAGCGCTTGGCTGGTTTTGCCAAACGCCGGCTGGGCGAACCTGCCTGCGATTAGCAACCGCCTCTACGCCGCCTACCACGCCAACTCGCAGCTGTCCGACAGCGCATCGATTCAGTTTATGGCCGAACGATTTATCCGCAGTTGTTTGAGGATTTCAACCCTGAGAAGACCTATATGGACTTCTACCGCCAAAACTCTGCCGGTCGTGCCGAAATGGTACGTTCTACCTGTATCCGAAAGAGCGTAAGGCTGGTTTGCGGCTTTCAGACGACCTTTTTATGCGAAAGGTCGTCTGAAAGCAGCGTAGGTTCTACTGGAGAACAGTAGCGTGGGCTTTGCCTGACGGGTGATGTTTGCAGGGAATGATGGCAAGCGGTATGAGGGGTTTCCTGTTTTCGTGGGCGAAGCCCATGCTACGAAGCTCCTGTCGTGCCGAGTGGTAAGTTTTACCTGTATCCAAAAAAGGGCAATAAGGCTGGTTTGCGGGTTTCAGACGACCCGCACATGCGAAAGGTCGTCTGAAAGCAGCGTGGATTTTGTACAGAAGCGGTAGCGTGGGCTTTGCCCACGGATGACGTTGCGGAAATGATGGCGAACGGTATGAGGTTTTTCCCTGTTTTCGTGGGCAAAGCCCACGCTACGAAAGTTTCCGTCGTGCCGGGCGGGGAGTGTCAGGTGGGTTTGACTGTTTTGGCCCTCTCCTAGGCCCTCTCCCGCGGGGAGAGGGAACAGATAACTGAAGTCCGACCATTGTGTGATTCTCGACATTTGCCTCTCCCACGGGAGAGAGATCAGACTAACGACAGTCCTGACCCATTATGTTGTGATTCCCACCATGTTGTTCCCTCTCCCTCCCGTGGGAGAGGGCTAGGAGAAGGGTAAAAGCCGTTTTGGAAATGCCGTTATCCCTGATTTTCAAAACACCCTTTTCAAAACGGATACAGAAAAGAGATTGTCGGGCATGGATGTCCAATCTTGTTCCTTAATTTCAAAGGTTTGAAAAATGAATGATTCGGTTGTCGCCGAGATTGTGAGGAACCAGCGCAAGTTGGAAGGCAAGCGTTGGTTGATTGTTTTGATGTTTTTAATCATCGCGGCGGTCAGCTTTATTCGACATCGCCACCGGTCCCGGCGATGACGGACACGCTGCCCTGTCGGCGAAGTGGTCAATGTTTTTGCTGGGCAGGCCAGAAGTCGATGAAATGAACCGCCTGATTGTGATGGATTTGCGTTTGCCGGTGCGGTGATGGCGCTGGTGGTCGGTGCGGCTTGGGCGTCGGCGGGGCGGAGATTCAGACGCTGCTGAACAATCCGATGGCCAGCCATATACGCTGGGTTTGGCGGCGGCGGCGGGTTTGGGCGCGTCGGTGGTGATTGCGTTCGGCGGTTTCGGGCTGCCGCTGAAACGGTTTGCCGTCCCCATCGGCGCGTTTGTGATGACCATGCTGGCTTCGGGCATCTTGTTTCTGTTTGCTTCGGCGCGCCGCTGCAATTCGGCGATGCTGGTGTTGATGGGGATTGCGTTTTGTTTCTGTTTCAGTCGATTCTGTCGCTGATTCAGTTTATCGCCGCGCCTGAGATTTCGCAGCAGATTCTGTTTTTGGCTGTTCGGCAGCCCTGACCAAAAGCGACAGGGAGACGGCGGCGGTTACGGCGGCGGTTACCGCAGTGTGCGTGCTGCTGCTTTCGCGCGATGTGGAAGCTGACCGCGCTGCGTTTGGGTGAAGAACGCGCCGTCGGGCTGGGCATCAATCTGCAACTTTTTGCGCCTGAAAACGCTGGTGTTGGTGGCGGTGATGACGGCAACGGCCATCAGTTTTCGTCGGCGTAATCGGCTTTTATCGGACTGGTCTGCCCCGCATGTGGCGCGGATTCTTTTGGGCGAGACCAGCGCTCTTCCTGCCCGGCGCGATGCTGGCAGGGGCGGCGTTTTTGTCGGTGGCCAGCGTGTTGTCCAAGGTGATTATCCCGGGCTGCGCTGTTTCCGGTGGGGATTGTTACGTCGTTTGTCGGCGTGCCGTTCTTCTTCTGGATTGTGTTAACGAAACGGTAGGGTCGTCTGAAATGTTGAAACTTGAAAACGTCCATATCCGGCGCGGCGATTATGTGGTCGCCGACAGTATCGATTGACGCTGGAACAAGGCAAAGTCTATTCCGTGCTCGGCCCGAACGGTACGGGCAAATCCTCGCTGATGAAAAGCGATTTTTGGCGAAGTGGCGCACAAAGGCACCATCCGCTACGGCGACGAAGTGTTGAGCAAAATCCACCTGCAAAGCTGGCGCAAACACGCAGGCTGATATGCCGCAGGACACCGCCGCCGAAGCCTCGCTGACCGCGCTGGAAGTCGTGTTGCTCGGCCGCATGGACGCGCTGCACATGCACGTCGGCGACGAACTGCTGCACGAAGCCGCAAAGTATCATGGCGGAGCTGGGCATCGGCCATCTGGCGCACCACGACGTCATGCGGCTTTCCGGCGGACAGCGGCAGCTCGTCGATGTTGCCCAGGTCATGCTGCCGCCCGAAATCCTGATGCTGGACGAACCGGTCAGCGCGCTGGATATGCACCACCAGTTGAACCTCTTGGAGCGCGTGGTGCAATACACACGAACACAATCTGGTTACGCTGATGGTCTTGCACGATTTGAGCCTCGCCGCGCAGTTTTCAGACGGCGTGATTCTGCTCGGCGAAGGCAAAGTACAGGCGCAGGGCGCGCCGCAGGACGTGTTGCGAGGCGGACGTGATGACGGCAGGCTGTACAAAGTGGACATCGAACTTTTATACGACAGCAAGGCCTGCCGTTATCCGCCCGATGCGGCAGAGTGCTAACAACAACCGCTCCTGAAATGTCGGATTTGAGCATCCGGCCTGCGGACTCCCTGCAACTTATCCCTCTCCCTGCGGGGAGAGGGTTAGAGAGGGCGGTAAGCCCAAGGCTTACCTCTTTGACCCATCAGCCCGTCCCATATTTTTATCCTGAAAGGACTCCCTCCATGAAAAATCCCTCTTCCTCCTGATGCTGACCGCTTCCCTCGGCGCATACGCCGCCAACCACGAAGTCAAAATGCTCGACAACGGCAAAGACGGCAGCATGGTGTTCCGAACAGCTACGTCAACGCCAAAAGTCGGCGACACCGTAACCTTCAAAGCAACCAACACAAAGGCCACTGGGTGCAAAAGCAAAGCCCTGCCCGACGGCGTTGCCGACTTCCTGTCCGAAGACGGCAAAGACTTCACCCTCAAACTCGACAAAGAAGGCGTGTACGTCTATACCTGCCCGCCGCACCGCATGATGAACATGAGCGGCGTGATTCAGAGTCGGCAAAACCGGTGAACAAAGCCAAAGCGCAAGCCGTCGTGGACGAACTGGAAAACGCGCCATGCAGAGCAAGGGCCGTCTGATACATGCAGCAGGTCAAATAAACTACCGCACAAACAAAAAGGTCGTCTGAAACCGTTTTCCCGTTTTCAGACGACCTTTTCCATCTTCATCCCCAATCCTCATTCCCCTTCCGCCGAAATCTTCTCGTTCAGAAAATCGATAAAACTGCGCACCTTCGCGCTCAAAAACGCCCTGTCCACATAAACGCGTTTAATTGCTCGGTCCGCACCCGATATTCCGGCAGCAGGCTGACCAACCTGCCTTCCTTCAAATCCTGTCTGGCAGACCACAACGGCTGATAGGCGATGCCCGCGCCCGCCCTGACCAATTCGCGTATCATCAGCGTATTGTCGCTTTTGAATCACCGGATTGAGCGTCAGAATACTTTTTCACCCGTTTCCCGATGGGTGATTTCCCAAAATTGCGCTGGTCGGTGTAGGGTTGGCAGGGATGGCGGGATGCGCGCATGACCTCTTCGAGGCGTTTGCGGTTTGCCGTGTTTCGCCAGATACTCGGGCGAGGCAAAGCAGGACGAATTGGTTGCGCCAGCGGCTTTGACGATAAGCGAGGGGCGACAAGGTTTTGCCACGCGCAAAGGCAAGGTCGAAGCCTTCGGCAATCAAATCGACGTGGCGGTTGTCGAGCACCAGATCGAGCGTGACTTCGGGATAGCGTTCGCGGTATTCCGCCAGCCAGGTGCCGATTAAATTGCCCGCAAAACCAAAGCGGCATGGTCACGCGCAACATGCCCTGCGGCGTGTCCGCCCCGCCTGCCGCCTTTTGCGCGGCGGTGTCGAGCGTGTCGAGCGCGTAGCTGCATTGGCGGTAGTATTCTTCGCCCGCTTCGGTCAGGTGGAGGTTGCGGCTGTTGCGGTGCAGCAGTTTAGCCTTAATCGAATTTTTCCAGATGGCTGACGTGTTTGCTCGCCATCGCGGTGGAAATATCAAAGCTGCTCGGCGGCGCGGGATGAGCTGCCGCTTTGGACGACTTGGCGGAAAACTTTGAGGCTGAACAGGGTATCCATGTTTTCTTTTGGGAAACGTTGTATCAATAAAAAAGTATATATCTACTGGAAGTAATTATCTATACTGCACAGATAAGATTAGTTTTCATTTAAACCCCGCATTTTTGATAAGAGAGAGCCCCATGTCTGCAACCTGCGCCCGTATCCAACCTATTTTATTGTCCGTTTTGCGTATCGTAACCGCCTACCTCTTCCTCCTGCACGGTACGTCGAAATTCTTCGGCTTCCCGACCGCCATGGGCGGCGGCTCGCCCGAAGGCTTTGATGCTGAGTGGCGGGCATTTCTGAGAAATCGTCGGCGGCATCCTGTTGATTCTCGGACTGTTTACCCGTCCCGCCGCCTTCATACTGTCCGGTCAGATGGCGGCTGCCTATTTCATGGCACACGCCTCCCAAGGTTCGGCGCTGTTCCCGCTTGCCAACGGCGGCGAATCGGCAGTATTGTTCTGCTTCGTGTTCCTCGTCTCGCAGCAGCCGGCGGCGCTCATTGGCCTTGGACAACCTGTTCGGCGAAAAACGAAAGCCCAAGGTCGTCTGATAAACAAAGCACGCAGGGTCGATCAAGTGGAACAGTAAAGCAGACAGGGACTGAGGCGGTCTTGCGGACGATCGCTTGGTGTGCGAAACGCCGTACTGGCATGACACGAGGTTAAACATCAATCAAAGGGAAAAACAAAATGACTTATCAAACCTTGCAACAAGCGGCCGAAACCCGCCGTTCCATTTTACGCACTGAACAATCTGCCTGTCAGCAACGAAGAAATCAGCGAAATCGTCAAACACGCCGTTTTGCACACGCCTTCTTCCTTCAACTCGCAATCCACCCGCGTCGTCGTCGCTTTTCGGCGAAGAACACGGCAAAAAGTGTAACAATTCGTTGAAGACGCATTGCGCGCCATCGTGCCTGCCGAACAATTCGAGCCGACCGCGCAAAATTAAACCTGTTCCAAAGCAGGCGCGGCGACCATTTTGTTCTTGAAGACCAAAAACGTCGTCAAAGTGCCCGCAAGAGCAGTTCCTTCTTATGCCGCCAACTTTCCCCGTCTGGGCGCGGACCATGCGAACGCGATGACGCAATACGCCGATCTGGACAACGCTGCCGCCGCCGGCGTGGGCGCGAACCTGCAACACTACAACCCGCTGCCCGACGCCGCCATCGCCAAAAGAATGGAACCTGCCCGAAAGCTGGCTCCTGCGCGCAAATGGTCATCGGCGGCATCGAAGCGCCTGCCGGTGAAAAACCTTCGAACCGGTGGAAAACCGTTTGAAAGTGTTCGGCGCATAATTGCCCGTCAAACAGAAAAAGGTCGTCTGACAACTTCGGGTTTCATGACGTACATCAAAAAGCAACGCGCTTATTCTTGCGGAGGGACGCCAGCCCTGAACAGCATCCGCCCCGTCTCCGGTACTGCTCCATCTGCGCGCAAATATTCGCGCGCGCGAGATCGGCAAGAGCTTAGGCGGTTTTCGTTAATCAGCATGGTTTGATGGCGCCTCCGCATTTCAAGCCTCTTGGGACACATTTTCAAAAAGTCGCTTGCGCGGCTCGTTGGGCAGTGGCGAAATTTCATACCTTCGGCCTCTTTGCCGGGTTTGACGCAGTGAACCATACAGGTCATGGCGGCTTCCTTCATGATGGTGTTTCAGACGGCGCGTGTATCGTATTGCCTGTTTATAGGAAGGCTGCGAAAACAGGCAAAATCTGCCAAATACGCTTTTTGATCAATATAAAACATATGTTTATAAAATAATATACAGCGCATCGAAATAAACCTTGCGTTAAAACGCCGTTTTTGGTTTAATGCACGTCTCGCAACGAAACAGCGAAGGCGAGATGAGCTCAGTTGGTGAGACGAACGGTTTGAAAATCAAGCGTGTCGGCGGTTCGAGTCCGCCTCTGACCGCAAAACAAACCACGCCTTTGAGCGGGATTATACCTGTTCTACGTATTGTTCTCAATTTCCAAAAGGTCGTCTGAAACAAACTCTTGCAGACTCCGCCGAAAGAAATGTTCGAACTGACCTTGCACTCTCTTCTTTATAAATCATTTCAATTAATCCATCGCTTCAAAACATTTTCAATATCAGGACAGATTAAATTGCGGCGTGCATAGCCAACGCCAGCCGTGTTTACTATGCTAGCAACTAAAAGCAAAACAGTTGTATCCTGTTCACCATGTCATTCCGGCGTTCTCCAAAACATCCGCTTCATTCTCCTCTAGCACTCCCGAGCCTAGAGACGAGATTCAGATAAAAAGAAAAACAAGTCTCCTCCACATAGCGATGGATCTGCTCCACTGGCACGGACGGACATCATGTTTCCCCCACCATCGTTTTTCCCCTAAGGAGCGTATCATGAAACTGGATCTGCATACCGCTGCTGTTTTGGCTGTTTTGTTCAGCGCAGGCGTGTTTGCCGCCAATGAGTTACCTGAAATCCGTCGATTACGAGTTTACCGAGCACAAATACGGCAAAAATGGGGCAAACCCATCTGAAGCCGAAGGCAGAAAAGAAGTGATGAAACACGCATGCCTGCCGTTCAGGCGTGCACTACGCAACGTCAACCCGCATGCTTACGGCAATGTGAGCCGCAACGGCGTGAAAGGCGCACAGGTGACTGATGCATACTGCCGTCAAAACCTCGGCCGCTATGCCTTCAGCTTCCATCAAGAGCGGCGGCTCTGAAGTATGCACTGCAGCGCGTGGGTCGGCCAAAGAAGGAATACGCTATAGGCACCAACCGCGGCGTTTTCTGCTCAGGCGACGCGACTGCACCTCCATGCCGGTGTCGGGCGGCAGCCATATCTCACGCGATGGGTGCAACAGCTTCACCGGCATTGCGCCCGATGGTGGGTGCTGCGCTGCAGACTTGTCGACGCGTCTTGGCGGGTTCTATGAGAAACAACGCTGGTGAGCATGGATGTCCATGCCCGCATCAGACCGTCTGGCGCATCGGTTTGAAGGCTATGGCCCGCGCAGCAGCCACTTCGGTGGGCTCGAGATCGCTTCTTCAGGATCTGCGCAGAGCTGGCGAGCACAGCGTTGCCAGGTTCACGACCGCAACTTGGATGCGGCGTGCGGCGGTGATGAGGCACGCTAAAGATCGTCGCCAAGGAGATAAGATGCTGCCGCAGGCTCGCTACCACTCTCAGCCATGCATTCTCAAGGTCGTCAGTGGGACGCGCCGACAGACAGCCGGCACCATGTGCAAACAGTCTGACACGCCTTATCCTGTTTCTCATCGCCGCGTGCTTGCCGCGCCCGTTCTGGCTTTTTCGAGACGACAGTACTCGCGCACAACGCCTGTGCGGGACACCCGCCAAACCAATGCAGGGCAGGAACGAAAAGTGCGCGAATACCGCCTCGACATTCAGCCGAACCATCAGACTGAGACGGCGAAACCGATCCCGAAAGCCGAGGCAAGGAGAAGCCCTGTTCCAGCACGCGAAGTCAGCGCAGCGACTGGCAGCGCAGGCGCCGCTGCTCGAGGCGTTCTGCCCAACTGGGCGAATACGACGACATCGCCCTCTTTGCCGCGCCTCGAGCTCAGCCCATGACGGGCGGGTGGATGATGCGACAGGACTACTGAGACCCTGCACTGCAACGCCGCAGGCTTCACGCGCGGACGAGAAACTCGATTGCACGCACGCCTGCTCTTTGAAGGATCGTCTGAACGTGACCGCAGCTTCGGGTATGCGCCTGCAGACGAGGACCTGCAGGCGTCAGATCGAAAGACATCGACCATTTCCGCGACTCTCACCAACGCCAAAGGCTGGCGGGGGCAGCGCCCTTTCCGTCGGCGCCGTCCAGCATGCAGTCAAACATCAGCAAGCGCCAGCGGCGTGGTATAAAGGCAGAAATCGACGGCGGATGCTGGGAAGGGTACTCGGCAGTCAGCCCGTTTCCTCAACGGCATCAGGCACTGAGCGACACGCACGTCGCCGCTGGCGAATTAAAAGAGAGACATCACGTGACATCGCCGCCCTTGCGCTCGACTGCGGCCAAGTTTCACCACGATCATGAGAGACTTCGACGAGACACACGCTCCAGCCTCAGCGCAGGCTACCGGTTTGAAAACCACCGCCACACCTTCGCCCTCCCGCCCGCTTGTCGAATGCGAGACGGCAGCGGCTGCAGACCCTCAGCCGCGCCTACGGCGTGCGCACGTGCAGGTGGGACCTCGACAAAGGCAGCTGGACGTGGAACCACCGAGGCCAGTAGGTACTCTCTGTCGACAAAACCCGCCTGGGCGACGCCTCTTCTCCGTTTGACATGCTGTCCTATTTCCCTTTAACGACCTCATGCTCTGCGGCGGCATAGAGTGGCGACTGCACATGCAAAGAACCGTGGACGGCTGCCGCCTCGTCTCTCCGCACGGCTGGGCGCGTGCATGTGAGCTGAGCGGCTGTCGACTTGCTCCGCCGCTTTGTCAGGCGTCACGCGGCCACCGCGAAGAGGAAACATGCGTACTCGAGACAACGCCGCCGCGACGAGACAAACCTACCGCCTCAGCATGAGGTGCGGACCGCTGGAAATTCTGCCGGCATGAAGCCCGTCCTCAGCTGCAGACACCGCCGCGTCCACGGCAGCACCGACTGGCTGTACGGCTACAGAAGCAAAACAGTGAGTCGGTGTCGCGTGAGTCGTTCTAACGCAGGACGCAGAAACGCAAAGGTCGTCCTGAAATTCAGTTTTCAGACGACTTTTCTGACTCTATTCGAGCATTGGATTGAAAGGTGGTTTATTGCTGACAACCTTACCGACACGGCTTTCATTTTCACAATCAAGGATACGGGTGTGCCACGATTTCCCGATCTGATGTATTCATGCCGATATAGACTTTCGAAGAGACATCAAGGTGGAGGCGGTCAAGGTTCCTGTTACGCAGCCACTCGTCAGTCGCGTTTGATGATTTCTAAGATGTCGTGGTCGTGCCGTCGGTAATCAGAGTAACGCATGAGCTCGTCGCCGTGTTGGATGACGGTGGGCTGCCCGTTTTGATTTCCATGACGGCGCGTTGGCGGCGGCGATTTCGTGAGATGCCGGCGGCACCGGAGCTTACTTATCAGGTCATGATGCGCTGGTGCCGTTTTCATACATTCTTCGGTTTGGATTTCGCCGTTGACGATGACCAGACGGATTTGCGATCAGTGATGGATTTGACCCAGCGGTTGTTGTTTTGATGGAGCTGAGCTCCAATACCAGCGTCCACAGAACCATCACGAGGACTGTGCGCAAAAGCCCGACGCGTCTAAATCACGCCGCCGATGATGCCGCCGAGACGCCGGTTTACGCTCGATGCTTGGCGGAGGTGCAGATTGCCAACCCCACCTGAGGGTTGATTTGCAAAGACCAAACCTAAAGTACCCATGAGGAGTTTGAAGGCAAGGAGGGTAATGTGCTTCCTTAGTGGTGTCACGTTCTTTCGTCGATGTGGGTTCGATGTTGTTGTTGACCAGAATTGATGGGGGTCAGGGTGTGAGGCGGAGAAGTCTGTGATTGAAATGGACTTCACGTGAGCGTGGTTTTGATGCCGACGATCGTGCCGTTGTATGGTTGCGTGCTGTTGACGCTGATGTCGCGTTTCACTTTTGGTTTTCAATCAGGGCATTGAGGAAACCCGACCATGCGCAGAGGTGTCGGCGGCAGAAGTTTGGCGTTCGCTGTATGGGAGGTGGTCATTTCACTGATGAGGATGAGCAGCGATCGTGATGCTCAGGTCGCGGTATTTGACATCCGTGCGATTGGCTGCAGGTATTGCGACTTACGCGAGCAACGCTGGGACGACGAGGCGCGGCGAAAATGCGGACGTGTCTAGTGAGTGCGGTTGAAATACATATGGTTTTCCTCGAAGATAAAAGTGTGAAGAATTTCATGATTTCCAAATGATTTGAGAAATAGTGATCGATCTGAAAACGGTTTTCAGACGACCTAATTATCATGGACTGGATGCAAGGTTTTTGTCGGGGCGCGTCAGTTGATAAACCGTCGTCTTTGTTTTCTTTTCGGAAAATACTTGACTACGAACACCAGGCAGGCGAGGGATGATGACAAAACAACCCGCCATGGTCCGAGCAATTTTGAAGAATAATTCTGCTACTCGAGATAAAAGAAAACCAAAGTTGCAGAATCAGCAGCAACACAGCCGACGAAACAGCCCGAGACGAGGCAGACACTAAGCTTAAACACATTCGCTCAAAAATGACGATGTAAGGCTTCACGTCTGAAAAATAAGAGCTACGGCGTTGGTCTTTTCCATGGTTACGACACGCCAGCACCTTCTGGAGTTTGCGAAACATGTTGAGAGACGCGCTTTGAGTGACCGGGATTGACTTTGTGGCATGCGCCGAAAAACGGAGGCTGGACAGCAGGTTTCTGTGATAGATGACGACTGTATTCTTTCAGCGTCCTAGCTATAGGGATGCGAATAACTGCCGAACGATGACCACTTAAGTTTGCCAATGATGTAGAGACGTACAAGCCTTGTTTCTTATTGCCCAACTGCGGCAATACCGAACCTTCATGACGGCAACAGCCGCTTTGCGAGTAGATGCCGAGTTTGGCTCAAGTGGCAGTGATAGTCGAGGTTGCGCATGTGAGCTGGCCGATGCGGTCCAGAAGCAGATGAATGCGGCATCTTCGACTTTTCCAATCCCAAACGTTCCGGTTGGTAGGTCAGATTTGGGCGATTCGGTGTTCGAGAGTCGGTACTGGTCGCGTTGCCGCGGCGCTGAGTTCGAGGGTTACTTCGCGAGTATTGGCTTTCGACGGCGAGCGGGTGGGCGGTTTACGCGCGCAACATGAGCGGCTGTGTCGAACCAGCGGCCTTGATGGGCGACGCGGGCGGCCGAGGCGTGAGCCGTTGATGCTGACCGGTGTTCCGCGATAATGGTGTCTTCGTTGGCGATGCCGGTAACCGAGCGTTCACGTGGGCGATGTGGGCAACACTTGCTTATGCCAGAGCTTCGTAGATGCCGCGCGATTTGACCTCGATGGTGCGGTTTTCAAGTTTGATGGCGCGCATCGCCCGAAGCGGCTGGCGACCGCCGATGCGGTGGCTTCGAGGAGAGTTCGGCGGTCGTCGGCCAGTGACGCCGCCGTTCAATGCAACGAGCACGCCTTCTTCAACGCACGCGCGATGCACTTCTGCAGGTTTGACTTCGGCGTTTTCGTCCCAGGACGCCTTTACTTCGCGATTTGACGATTTTGATGCCGCTGTTGAAGATTCCAAATCTTGACCACTGCTGATTGCGCCGAGCATATTGAATCCGGTGAGATGCGCTTTTCAGCCGACATTTTGTGTTGGAAGCCGTTTGGCAGCTCAAGTACGCTCATTTCGTGGCGACGCGAGTTCGTCGATAGTGCTGGATCGAGCCAGGTTTGGCGATGCTGCGGCGCGCGGGGTTGGTACGAGGCAGGCACGGCAGCAGCGGTAGGACGCGCTCGATAATCGTTACGTTGCCTTTAGCGTGCTACTGCCGTCGCGCAGATGTTGACGTCGTCTTCGCCATGGCGGAAGCGAGCATGTTGCCGGCGGCGCTGGCGCGGCAAAGCGATGGTATAAATGAGGCGGCGACGCGCCGGTGGAAACGTGGAACGCACGCACCATTGGATATGGCAGCGATACCTTCGGTGTGCTGCAACTGCGCGCGGCGGTCGATCCCGTGAGCGGGCGTTTTCCGCACCGTGTCCATCGCTTTGCGGAATGGCGTGGTGGTCGATCTTCTCGTCCGGGCTGGCCGAGTTGGCGGGTAACGAGGCATAAAGGCAGCGCGCGGCGGGTTTCATCACAACCAGCGCGGCAGAGTGTCCGGACCGCCGGAGAGGCGATGCCGGCTCGACCGATGAGGTGTTGCGGGATGAGCTCTGTGTGGCTCATGACAGTTCTTCGGACTTAAAGGGGTTAGTAAAATACCTTAACGGTTGGAAACCCCGCCCTTCGGAATGAGACGTAGAATCCGAGACTTCTGTTTGGAGAGAAATGCAGCTCTCTTCAAGTGCAGGGCGATACATAGAGGCTGCGCTCTGTGTGTGGTCACTGTGTGTTCGCTGTTATCTTATAAATAGGAACACATTGTCAGCCATCAAGGTCGTCTGAAAATGAGCCTTGCCCGTTTCGCTGAAAATCTTCAGGGCGACCTTTACGCCATCCTGCAGTCCGGCTCCCTCCCCGACGGGAGGAGGAGGTTGAGGAAGAGATGCAGACAGCAGCCCTTAATCAAGCGCTTTGCACTGAAACACAGCAAATCAGCCACTACTCCCAACCACTCTCCCACGGGAGGAATAAGTAGCGCCATCAGCGTCCGAGCCCGGCATCGGTGCAGAAAACCTATCCATGAACGCTGTCAACCTCATCATCATCGGCGACAGCAGAAATCTGCACGGCAGCCGCCAGGACAAGCGTTCGCCTTTTCAAAAATCCCTGCGAATCAGCGCGGGCTGGAAAGCTCAATCAGGTGCAGTACCTGCCCGACGAGACCGATTTGCTGGGTCAAAGCACAACTTTGCGCTTGGCAGCTGCGAACGACCTGCGACCTTTCGTACCGGCGGCATCGGTTCGCTCGAACGACGCGACCCGCCAGTGAGCCCGCCGCTGGATGCTTAGATCGTCCGCCGTCCCAGCCGCCATGAGTTCATCGAAGCCGTTGCGTAGGCGCGGCAGGCCGCTCGGGCGCTGAACATGCCCAACGCCTAAAAGTGGCGGATTTTCCACGCAGGCGCTTTAGCTGGCCGCAACCCGTTCAACAACATCATGGATTTTCATCCGCGAACGGTATTTCGGCTACCCGTGGCGCGCCCGTTGGCGAGTGACCA